>Ga0114997_10002226_pt1 | contig 15718 bp, 18 predicted proteins | sample ArcticOcean_MG_C_2_FD_87045 | JGI IMG/M metagenome (GOLD analysis project Ga0114997, IMG submission 87045) | Marine microbial communities from western Arctic Ocean - ArcticOcean_MG_CB4_136 | ecosystem: Environmental > Aquatic > Marine > Oceanic | place: Arctic Ocean: Canada Basin | collected... | reverse complement strand
GATATAGCCACGATATCAATTTTGATATCCCGGAAGGAATTAAAATAACCGTTGAAAAACAAACTACTTTAAAAATTACAGGATCTGATAAACAATTAGTCGGGTCTGTAGCTTCTAAAATTAAAACATTTAGAAAAATTGAACCATATAAAGGCAAAGGTATTAGAGAAAAAGGACAATATGTTTTGAAAAAAGAAGGAAAGAAAAAATAATGAAACTTAACACTAGTAGTAGAAAAAAGTTTAGAGTTAGTAATAAAGTTAAAAGAGTTGCACCTAAAGATAGATTTAGATTAAGTATTTCACGATCCTCTAAAAATATTTCTGCACAAATAATTGATGATGTTAAAAAAGTAACTTTGTTGTCATCTTCGTCAATTGATAAAGATATGAAAGGTGGAGATAAGGTTAATAAAACTGAATTGTCAATAAAAGTGGCTGTTAATCTTGCAAAAAAAGCACAAGCAAAAAAAATTACTAAGATATTTTTTGACAGAGGTATTTATAGATATCATGGCAGAGTTAAAGCATTTGCGGAGACTTTACGTGAAAATGGAATGGAATTTTAATTATGGATAATTTTAGAGATAAAAAAGACGACGGTATTTTAGAAAAATTAGTTCACATCAACCGTATAACTAAAGTTGTTAAAGGTGGAAGAAGATTTGGATTTTCAGCATTAGTTGTAGTAGGCAATCAAGCTGGAAAAATAGGTATTGCCCACGCTAAAGCAAAACAAGTTCCTGACGCAATTAAAAAAGCTAATGAAATGGCCAGAAGAACGCTTACTCACATACCTTTAAGAGAGGGCAGAACAATTCATCATGATGTTAAGGCTAAAGATGGATCTGGAAGAATAATTCTTAGAGCAGCACCAAAGGGAACAGGTATTATAGCGGGCGGTCCTGTTAGAGCAGTCTGTGAAGTATTGGGTGTAAAAGATATTGTTGCTAAATCAATGGGAACCTCAAATGCTCATAATGTTATAAGAGCTACAATGAAAGCGTTATTAAAACAAAATTCCCCTAAACAAATATCAGCAATCAGAAATAAAAAAATTTCTGAGATAGTAGAAAAAAGAGGATAATGATTACTTTAAATTCAAAAGATAAAATTAACAAATCTAAAATGAGAGTTGGACGAGGTATAGGGTCAGGTAAAGGAAAAACTTGTGGTAGAGGTGTTAAAGGTCAAAAATCACGTTCTGGTGTTGCGATTAAAGCTTTTGAGGGTGGTCAAATGCCTTTATACAGAAGATTACCTAAAAGAGGATTTAACCCAATTTCAAGAATAAATATTGCAATAATGAATCTAGAAAAAATTCAATTTTTCATTAATGAAAAAACAATTAATCCTAATGAAACTATTAATATGGAATTACTTAAAAAAATAAAATTAATTAACAAAAATTCACAGAAACTTAAGATTCTTGGTACAGGTGCAATTAAAGATAAAATTAATATAGAAGCAGATTTAGCATCTAAATCAGCAATAGATAAACTTGAAAAAATTGGTGGATCTATTCAATTGAAAAAATAATTAGTTTAAATGAGCGCCACATCTTCAACAAGTGATTTAAGAAATAGAGTATTATTTACTATTTTTATTCTCGCAGTTTATAGATTTGGAACTTTTGTACCTTTACCTGGTATTGATCCTGGGCAATTAAAAGTTTTAATGGAGGGTAATCAAAAAGGATTACTTGGAATGTTTAACGTTTTCGCGGGAGGTGCAGTTAGCAGAATGGCTATATTTGCCTTGGGCATAATGCCTTACATTTCTTCATCAATCATAGTGCAACTTTTGACCGGTGTATCTGATTACTTTAAAAATTTAAAGGCCCAAGGCGAGATAGGAAGATCTAAAATTACTCAAATTACAAGATATGGCACTGTGTTGTTAGCTACTATTCAAGGTTATGGTCTTTCAGTAGGCCTAGAATCATCAGCAGATTTAGTAATTAATCCTGGAGCCTTTTTTAAAATTTCAACTGTAACAACAATTGTTGCTGGAACACTTTTTTTAATGTGGTTAGGAGAACAAATCACACAAAGAGGTATTGGTAATGGTATATCGTTAATTATCTTTGCTGGTATCGTGGCAGAAATTCCAAGGGCACTAGTTACAACATTTGAATTAGGGAGAACGGGTGCTGTGTCTACAATTATGATTTTGGCAATAATTATCTTATTAATACTTACAATATTATTTATTGTTTTTATGGAAAGAGCATTAAGAAAAATATTAATAAATTACCCAAAAAGACAAATGGGTAATAAGATGTATGGTGGTGAATCTTCACACTTGCCATTAAAAATTAATCAAGCTGGTGTAATACCAGCAATCTTTGCTTCCGCATTATTATTGTTACCAGTCACTTTTTCCAATTTTAATTTTTCAAGTAATGATACTTTTTTAAATATAAGTTCATACTTCACCCAGGGACAGCCACTTTATATGTTGCTATATGCTTCTGGTATAATATTTTTTACTTTTTTTTATACCTCAATTACCTTTAATCCAACTGAGACAGCTGATAATTTAAGAAAGCATGGAGGCTTTGTTCCTGGAATTAGACCAGGAGAAAGTACAGCTTTATATATTGAAAATATTTTAACTAAATTAACAACTATTGGTGCTTTATATCTAACTTTGGTATGCCTAATGCCTGAATTTTTAATTGCAAACTATCCAATCCCTTTTTATTTAGGAGGAACATCAATTTTAATTGTTGTTGTTGTAGCTATTGACACAGTTACCCAAATACAAACTAGATTAATGAGTTCACAGTATGAACAGTTGATCAAAAAAACTAAATTTGGTAAATAAGTGAATATCATTTTATTTGGGCACCCAGGCGCAGGTAAAGGTACCCAGGCACAATTAATAGTAAAAAAACATAATTATTTTCAGTTATCAACCGGTGATTTGTTGCGCGATGAAACAAAAAAAAAAACTGTTTTAGGAAAAAAAATTGAAAATATTATTTCTAAAGGCAACTTTGTTTCTGATGAGATTGTAAATAATCTTCTAAAGCAAACAATTTTAAATCTAAAGTTTAGAGATCGAATTATCTTTGACGGCTATCCGAGAACTATAGACCAAGCAAAAAATCTTAACCTTATATTAGAGGAGTTTGATCAGAAAATTGAGTTAATAATTTCATTAAATGTTCCGCGTGAAATTATTGAAAAAAGAATTATTGGTAGAGTCACATGTGATAAATGTAATTTGACACTTAATGAGTATTTTAACAAAGAAGAAATTGACCTCCACCCATGTGGAAAAGAGTTTTTTATCAAAAGAAAGGATGATAATTTAGAAACAATAATGTCTAGGTACGATATTTATAAAAAAACTACTCAACCAGTGTTAAATTTTCTATCAAAAAATTCAAATTTTAATGAGATAGATGGAACGCTTCAAATTGATGAAATAACAGCCAAAATAGATGGTTTTGTCAGGGTTTAAGACGTTGACTTTAGGTAATCTTATTATATAAAAGGCTAAAAATTTATCACATTATTATGGCTCGTATCGCAGGTATCAATATTCCACAAAATAAACTTGTTCACATAGGTCTAACTTACATCTACGGAATTGGTGATAAATTTTCAAATCAAATTTGTACTTCATTAGAAATCCCTAGTGTTAAAAGAATAAATGAACTTACGGATGATGAGATTTTAAAAATTAGAGAATATATTGATCAAAATTTTAAAGTTGAAGGTGATCTTAGAAGAGATTATTCTTTAAGCATCAAGAGATTAATTGATCTTGCCTGTTATCGAGGTACTAGACATAGAAAAAAACTTCCTGTTAGAGGTCAAAGAACAAGATGTAATGCAAGAACTAGAAAAGGTAAAGCAATAGCTATTGCTGGAAAAAAATTAACTCCACTTAAAAAATAATTATGGCTAAAGTTGATAAAGTTGAAAATAAGGATCAAAAAATAGAAAAAACTTCTAAAAAAAGTAATAAAAGTTCTTATTCGAAAAAGAAAAAAATTAAGAAGAATATTTTAAATGGAATTGCTTATGTGCAATCAACATTTAACAATACAATAATTTCGATCGCAGACACAAATGGTAATGTAATTTCATGGTCATCTGCTGGTCAAAAGGGATTTAAAGGTTCTAGAAAATCTACACCGTATGCCGCTCAAATTGCTGCAGATTCTGCGGCCTCTAAAGCTTTAGAATATGGTATGAAAACTTTATCAGTTGAAGTTAAAGGTCCTGGATCAGGACGTGAGACAGCTTTGAGAGCATTACAAGCAAGAGGTTTTAAAATTTTATCAATTAAAGACACAACACCTATGCCCCATAATGGAACTAGACCACCAAAAAAAAGGAGAGTTTAATGGAAGTCGAAAATGTTAATGTAAAAAATTGGAAGTCATTAATTAAACCTGCTAAATTAGATGTTAAAATTAGTGATGATCTTACTCATGCAACAATAATTGCTGAACCACTTGAAAAAGGTTATGGTTTGACATTAGGGAATTCTTTGAGAAGAATTTTACTTTCATCAATAAGAGGTGCTGCTGTTACATCAGTACAAATTGATGGTGTTTTGCATGAATTTACATCTATTAAAGGTGTAAGAGAAGATGTCACGGATATAGTTTTAAATGTTAAATCTTTAGCGTTAAAATGTAATTCAGAAGGTACTAAAAAATTAATTTTAGATGCAAAAGGCCCTGGTGAAATTAAAGCTTCAGACATTGCATCAATTGCCGATGTTGAGATTCTTAACCCAGAATTAGTAATCTGTAATCTTGATGAAAATACAAATTTTCACATGGAAATGAATGTAGGTACTGGAAAAGGTTATGTTCCAGCAGATTTAAATAAACCAGAAGAGCCACCATTAGGACTTATTGCAATTGACTCGCTTTATAGTCCAGTAAAAAAAGTTTCTTATGCAATAAGCACAGCTAGAGAAGGAAAAGCTCTTGACTATGATAAGTTAATTATGGAAGTGGAAACTAATGGAGCTATTTCTGCAGAAGATGCGGTTGCTTATTCTGCTAGAATTTTCCAAGATCAATTAAAAATGTTCGTTAATTTTGACGAACCTGTGGAGGCACCAGTAAAAGAGGTATCGTCCGAACCTGAGTTTAATAAAAATTTACTAAGAAAAGTCGATGAATTAGAATTATCTGTGAGATCCATGAATTGTCTCAAAAATGATAATATAATTTATATAGGTGATTTAGTACAAAAATCTGAAGGTGAAATGCTTAGAACCCCAAATTTTGGTAGAAAGTCTTTAAATGAAATAAAAGAAGTGCTAACAGGAATGTCTTTGTATTTAGGAATGGAAATACCTAATTGGCCGCCTGATAATATTGCTGAAATGTCAAAAAAGTTAGAGGAGCAGATTTAATGAGACATGGTATGGCTAATAAGAAGTTAAATAGAACTTCCGAACATCGAAAAGCCCTACTTAAAAATATGCTTAATTCTTTAATTAAGTACGAACAAATAACGACAACACTTCCAAAAGCTAAATTCTTAAAACCTCAAGCTGACAAAATTATTACTCTTGGTAAAAAAGAAACACTTCAGACAACTAAAATGTTAATGACTAAATTGCAGGATATAACTTCTGCGCATAAAGTTACAAAAACTCTATCTAAAAGGTATGAGAAAAGACACGGTGGTTATACAAGAATTGTAAAAGCGGGATTTAGATATGGTGATAATGCACCTATGGCAGTCATCGAATTTGTTGATAGAGACGTAGAAGCAAAAAGAGTTGATAAAAAGAAAAAAGATACAACTAAAAATAAAGTTAAAGAAACACCAAAAGCTGAAGAAAAGAAACAAGCAACAGCATAATTTTAAAGCATGAAAAAGTCTTATATCGTTGAAAAAACGTGTAACGATATGCGTATTGATCGCTGGATAAGATTTATTATAGGTAACATTCCTCAAAGTTTAATTGAAAAAAACCTTAGAGCTGGGAAAATTAAATTAAATAAAAAAAAAATTAAAAGCTCTAATAGAGTTAAAACTAACGATGAAATTAATTTGTTTAATTTTGATTTTAAAGAAACAATAATTCAAAAAAAAATTAAATTTGAACCATCTAAAGAAATTATTAAATCTAACGAAGATCAGATCATAGATAATAATGATAGCTTCATTGTATTAAATAAAAGTTCTGGTATCTCTGTTCAAGGAGGAACTAAGTCAAAAAAAAACCTTGTTGATATATTTGCTAAAAGTGAAATTTTTCAAGGTACTAAACCTTACTCTGTGCACAGACTAGACAAAGATACTTCGGGAGTATTTATTATGGCTAAAACAAGAGAAAGTGCGCAACTGTTAACTTCATTGTTTAGACTCAGAAAAGTGCACAAAACTTATCTTGCTATTTGTCATGGTGAACTTGATAAAGACTCAGGCGAATGGAACGACGATTTAATTAGGTATGATGGTGAAAAAAAAATAATAGAAAAAGCAAGAACATTATATAAAGTAATTGATAAAAACTCTGAAGCTAGTTTAGTAGAATTAAAACCAATTACAGGTCGTAAGCATCAACTAAGAAAACAATTATATGCTGTGGGACAACCAATTTTTGGTGATATTAAATATAAATTATCTAATTCATACAAGGGTATTAATAAAAATTTAATGCTTCATTCATATCAAATAAAATTTATTGCCAAAGATGTTAAGCATACTTACACAGCTTTGTTGCCAGATTATTTTAAAAAATTATTAAAAACAAAAAGACTTAGATTTTTAGATTTATAATAAATTTTTCTATTAACTTACTTTTTAAAAAGGAATAATCTTGGTCCTTAATTTCTTTTAAATTAGTCACACCTTTATCTGATATCCCGCAGGGTATTATCTTATTATATTGTTCTAGATTATTATCTATATTAATTGCAAATCCATGATAAGCAATCCACTTACTAACTCTAACTCCAATTGCAGCAACTTTTTTAATCTTATTATTTTTTAGATGCCAAATTCCAATATTTTCTTTGTCAGAAAATGTTTTTATGTTAAAAAATTTTAAAGTATCAATAATTGTTTTTTCTATAACAGTTATAAATTTTCTGATATCTTTTTGACTTCTTAGGTCTATAACAAAGTAACAAACTAACTGACCAGGTGCATGACAAGTAATTTTACCACCACGATTAGTTTTTATAATTTTGATTGATTTATCAATTATCTCATCTTGATTATAGCTAGTTCCAGCTGTAAAAATTTCATTATGCTCTAAAATCCAAATTAACTCCTTTTCTTTTTTTTTATATAATTGCACCAATCTCGTTTCTAAAAAATTTATAGCATCTTGATAATTTATTGGTTTTATTGACTTTTTGATCTCTATATTCATTTATAAATTGTATTATCTTTATTATGTATTAATAGTGCAAATCTAAATTATAGGTAGATTAATGTCTCTAGTAAAAAAAATAAAAGATAAAAAAGTCAATTTCGAGTTCAATAAGGAATATATAAAAGTTGTTACATCAAAAATTGCAAATAGTGATGCCCAATTTATTACTAATTCCTTTAAAGAGATGCACCCAGCTGATGCAGCAGATATTATTGAGCATTTAAATCAAAATCATAGAGAAAGTTTAATCAAGCTAAATAATTTTAATATAGATCCAGAAGTTTTTATTGAACTTAATGAGTCAATTCAAGCTGAAATTATTACATATCTTTCATCAGAATCAATAGTTACTATTTTAACTAATTTAGAGTCTGATGATGCAATTTCAATTTTAGAAAATGTTCCCGAACAAGATAAGAATGTTATCTTAAGCTCCTTACCACCAAAAGATCGTTTTGCATTGCTGGAAAGTTTAAGTTACCCTGAAGACACCGCTGCAAGGCTTATGCAGCGTGAATTTACAGCCATTCCAAGTAATTGGTCTGTAGGCCAGACGATTGACTATTTAAGAGAAAATAAAGATCTTCCAGAAGAATTTTTAGAAATTTTTATTGTAAATGAAGAATTTAAACCAATTGGAACAGTTCCATCATCTAAAGTTCTTACCACCTCAAGAGAGACCAAAATGCTTTCTATCATGTCTGAGTCTCAATTGTTAATTCCTGTAGATATGGATAAAGAAGAAGTTGGAAATTTATTTGAAAATTATAATTTAAATTCTGCTGCAGTTGTTGATAAAAATAATAAACTTGTTGGTATGATAATGAGTGATGATATTTTAACAGTGCTTAAAGAAGAGGCTGAAGAGGATGCTCTAAGATTAGCTGGTGTTGGTGATGAAGAAATTACCGATGGTGTTATTACAAAAACTAAGCGAAGATTTAATTGGCTTTTGTTAAATTTATTTACCGCTTTTTTAGCTACTTGGTTCATCAGTTTATTTGGTGCAACAATTGAACAGATGGTTGTATTGGCATTCCTAATGCCTATAGTTGCTTCAATGGGTGGTAATGCTGGTATGCAAACCTTAGCAGTTACAGTTAGAACTATAGCAACTAATGATTTAACTGAAAACAATTTTTCATCAAATGTTGTTAAAGAGTTCACGATTGGAATCTTAAATGGAATTATTTTTGCTGCAATAAGTGCTTTAGTAGTTCAAATTTGGTTTCAAGATAATATTTTATCTATAATAATTTCCATATCAATGATCCTAACAATGATTATAGCTGGACTTTTTGGTATTTTAGTTCCTGTTACTTTAAAGAAAATGAATATTGATCCCGCAATCGCCTCTAGTGTTTTTGTTACAACAATTACAGATATAATTGGATTTGTATCATTTTTAGGTGTTGGTGCTTACTTCTTATAAGTTTAAAAATTATCAATTAACCTCACGCCACCAATGTAATATGCTATAAATATTTTTGATTGACTAAATTTATTCGAGATAAATAAATTTTTGATATTTCTAAACTCAAGATATTCAATACTAACATTATAGTTTTTTTCTATAAGTATTTTTTCTTCTAATAAAATTTTATTTATATTTTTTTTATTCTTTAAATTTTTTTTAATGATAAATAATTTCGATATAATATTACTAGCCTTATTCTGTTGTTTCTTAGTAAGTAGATTATTTCTAGTTGATAAAGCTAATTTTTTTTTATTTCTAATAGTTTCGCATGCAATAATTTTAGTTCCATATATTTTTTTGATAAAATTTTTTACTAGAAACAATTGTTGAAAATCTTTTTTGCCCATAAAAATTTTTTTTGGTTTTATTAGATTTGTCATTCTATCCATCACATCTAAAACACCTTCAAAATGTCCTCGTCTAAATTTAGCACATAAAATTTTATCTTTTTTCTTGATAACAATTTTTGTTTTTCTTTTTGATGAGTAAATATCTTCATATTTTGGAACATATACAAAATCAACATTTTTAGTTTTTCTTAATATAGATAAATCTTTATTTAAATTTGACGGATATGTTTTATAGTCCTTTATATTATCAAACTGTTTTGGGTTGATAAAAATACTTACTATTGTTTTTTTACAATTTTTTTTAGAGTGTTTAATTAGCGAAATATGACCATTATGAATTCCACCCATTGTTGGAATGAAACCAACGTCATTATATGGCCTCAATGAGTCCCTCAATACTTGATTGTTTAATAAAATTTTCATTTGTATTAAAAGATTTAATAAGTAAAACATTTAAATGATTAAACAAGCAATTATTCCATTAGCAGGTTCAGGTACTAGATTACTTCCTTTGAGCAGTGTATTTGCTAAAGAACTTTTACCTATTAATGGAAAACCTGGAATTGAATATATAATCGAAGAATGCATCGACGCAGGTATTAAAGAGATTATTTTTATTATTTCAAAAAAAAAAATAATGATTAAAAATTATTTTTATAAAGATAAAATCTATAAAAAATTAATCAAAAAAAAAAATGACCCTCGTCTTATTAATGAGTATAAAAAAATATTAAAATATAGAAAAATGATAAAATTTGTTTATCAAAATAATCCAAAAGGTACAGGTGATGCAGTTCTCAAGGCTAAAAATTTTATTAAAGATAAATATTTTTTAATGCTTTTACCAGATGATTTGATTATTAAACAAAACTGCTCTAAATCAATGATTAAAGTTCATAACACATTTAAGTGTTCTGTAATGGCAAGTATGAGTGTAGATAAAAAAACTGTTAACAGATGGGGAATTTATAAATTGAGTAAAAGAATAACTAAAAAAAATTATTTAATTGATCGTGTTATCGAAAAACCTTTAATTAAAAATGCACCTTCTAACAAAGCTGTTATTGGTAGATACATTCTTCCAAAATCAATTTTTCATAAATTAATGAAACAAAAACCCAGTAGCGGTGGTGAAATTCATATTACTGATGCCATTCAATCTCTTATTAACGATAATGGAAAATTTATTGCTCATAACTTTTCAGGTAAATATTTAGACTGTGGAACAATGAGCGGATATATTAATTCAAATAAAGAAATTGGAAAATTATGAAATTATGTATGATTGGTACTGGTTATGTTGGACTGGTTAGTGGTGTTTGTTTTTCTGATTTTGGTAATATTGTTTATTGTGTTGATAAAGATAAAGATAAAATTGACTCACTTAATAAAGGGTTGGTTCCAATATATGAGCCTGGTCTTGATGAAATTTTAAAAAAAAACCTTAAACAAAAAAGATTGATTTTTACAACTGACCTTAAAAAAGCTGTTACAAATTCTGATATCATTTTTATATGCGTTGGAACTCCTACTAAAAAAAATAATAACTCTGCGGATTTAAAATATGTTTTTACAGTAATAAACGAATTAAAAAAAATTATATCTAAATATAAGATAATAATTACAAAATCTACAGTTCCAATAACAACAGGTGATAAAATTGAGAAAATTTTAATTAAACTTAAAAATAAAAAACTTGTCGATGTAGTTTCTAATCCGGAATTTTTGCGAGAAGGTGATGCCATCAAGGATTTTGTTTATCCTGACAGAGTGATAGTTGGAAGCAATAGTAAGAAGGCTAATAAAATATTAAAGAATCTTTATATGCCAATATTAAAAAAAAATAACAGATATTTAAATACTTCAAGAAGGGGTGCAGAATTAATTAAATACGCATCAAATGCATTTCTCGCTACAAAAATTTCATTTATTAATGAACTTGCTAATTTATGTGAAAAAACTGCTGTTGATATTAAAGATATTTCTGAGGGAATGGGTTCGGATCAACGCATTGGAGGTAGATTTTTAAGACCAGGTCCAGCATATGGTGGATCCTGTTTTCCCAAAGATACAAGGGCATTAATCGATACCGCAAGTAATTTTAAAGTTGATTTATCTATAGTTAAAAGTGTTGTTAGATCAAATGATTCTAGAAAGTTATTGTTAGCAAAAAAAGTTGAAAAAATTTTAGGTGGCAAGTTAAAAAATATAACTATAACTTTTTTGGGTGTTACTTTTAAGCCTAACACTGATGATATGCGTGAGACTTCAAGTGTTCCTATGATTAAGTACTTAGATAAAAAAAAATGTAATATTAGATATTTTGATCCTTCAGGAAAAAAAAAAGAATTTAACAATCTAAAAAATGTAAAATATTACAAAAATATTTCTTCAGCTTGTTTAAAAAGTGACCTTATTATATTACACACTGAATGGAATGATTTTAGGCAATTAAACTTTAAAAAACTAGTTAAAAAATTGAACTTTAAAGTATATGATATGCGAAATATTTATTCTCCTTCAAAAATGAAAGATTTAAATATTGAATATTATGGTGTTGGAAGATAATTTAATTCAATTCAAAAATTGCATCGACTTCAACTGACACACCTAGTGGCAAACTGTTTGTGCTAACAGCGGCCCTTGTATGCATACCGGCATTTCCAAATATTGATGCTATTAAATCAGAAGCTCCATTTATTACTTTCGGTTGTTCTGTAAAATCTTCTGTTGAATTAACAAATCCTGTTAGTTTGATGCATGATTTAACTTTTGATAAATCATCACCACAAGCTTTTTTAACTTGAGCCACAATACTAAGACCACATCTTTCTGCGGCTTTATATGCTTCTTCAGTAGTTAGGTCTTTACCTACTTTACCTTTTATTAATTCTCCATTTGTATTGATTGAAATTTGACCTGAAACATAAAGTAAATTTCCAGATATTTTTGTTGCTACGTATGATCCAACAGGGGCTTTTGCCTCTGGTAACTCTATTTTTAATTCTTTTATTTTGTCATCGTAATTCATTATTTTCCTTTTTTCTTTTTTTTAGATTTTTTAGTTTTATCGTATTCTTTTCTTTTCTCAATTAATATTAAAGCCTCTTCCATTGTCAGTTCTGTTGGATCTTTTTCTTCAGGTATTGTTGCGTTTAGTGATTTATATTTAATATATGGTCCATATTGACCTTTCATTACTCTTACAGGCTTTTTATCTTCAGGGTGTTCTCCTAAATCCTTGATAATTGATGCTGACATTCGGCCAGGCTTAGCTTCTGCTATTAATGTTATAGCTCTGTTTAAGCCTATAGAAAATATTTCTTCTATATTCTCTATTCTAGCTGATTTATTTTCATTTTTTAAGTAGGGGCCAAATCTTCCTGTATTTAATGTAATTTCTTTTTGGTTTTCCGGGTTAATACCTAATGGTTTTGGAAGCGAACATAAGAATTGAGCTTTTTCTAAATCTATACCTTCTAGCTCTAAACCTTTAGGTATAGACACATTCTTTAACAGTTCGTTAATATCTGGTTTATTTTTTTTTGTTTTTTTTCTTTTCTTTATATTCTTTTCTTTTAAAGCTTCTTTTGCTATCTTCTCATATTGCAGATAGGGGCCAAATCTTCCATTTTTAAGATATATATCATTTCCATTTTCATGTTTTCCTATGAATTTAGGTTCTGCCAATTGAGATTGTGCTGCCGCTTTAGCTTTAGATAAAGGTCTGGTAAATTTACAGTCAGGGTAATTAGAGCAGCCTATAAAAGCACCACCTCTAAAACTATTTTTTAAACTTAAAGATCCTGTCTCACATAACTTACATTTTCTCACAACATTTCCATCATCATCTTTATCAAAAATTAGAGTCCCCAAACTATCATTTAATAAATCCAAAACTTCCCTTGTTCTCTTTTCTTTAACTTCAGAAACATTATTGCTAAAATCTTTCCAAAACATTTCTAAAACTTTTAACCAGCTTTCTTTTCCGGTTGTAATTTCATCTAACTGATCTTCTAAACTTGCAGTAAAATTATAATCAACATATTTAGAAAACAATTTTTCTAAAAAAGCAGAAATTAATTTTCCACGATCTGTAGGAAAAAATCTTTTATTTAAAATTTCAGCATATCCACGGTTTGCAATTGTTGATATAATACTTGCATATGTTGATGGTCTACCTATACCAAGTTCTTCCAATTTTTTTACAAGACTTGCTTCCGAATATCTTGGTGGTGGTTGTGTAAAATGCTGTTCATCAAGAAGTGCCTCAATATTAATTGGTCCCTTAGACATTTCAGGCAAAATAGCCTCATCATCATCTTTGTTTGGGTTTGGAAAAACTTTCAAAAATCCATCAAATTTTAAAACAGAGCCGCTAGTTTTGCAGATAGTATTATTATCAGAAGATGTAATTGTAATTGTATTCCGGTCAAATTTAGCAGTTTCCATTTGTGAAGATAAAGCTCTGCTCCAAATCAAATTATAAAGTTTTTGCTGATCAGTGTTTAAATATTTTTTAACAGAATTTGGTGATCTCCTAACATCAGTAGGTCTTATAGCTTCATGTGCTTCTTGTGCATTTTTAGCTTTTTTTCCAGAATAATTCATAGGTTTATCAGGAAGATATTCGATACCATATTCTGTCTTTATAAAATCTCTAAAATCTGAAATTGCATCTGCAGATATATTCGTACCATCTGTCCTCATATAAGTTATCAGACCTATGGTTTCACCATCTATTTCAATACCCTGATACAATCTTTGGGCAATTTGCATTGTTCTAGACGCTCCAAATCCTAACCTGCTTGACGCGACTTGTTGAAGTGTAGATGTTGTAAATGGACCGGAAGGGTTTCTGTTTATAACTTTCGATGAAATATCACTTATATTAAATTTTTTATTTTTAATGTTCATAATTGCATTATTTATCTCATCTTTATTTTTGTAAGAAAATTTCTCTACTTTCTTTCCATCAAGTTGTGATACGCTAGAAACGATTAATTTACCTTTATCGTCTTGAAAATTTATACTTAAAGTCCAAAATTCTTCAGGATCAAAAGACTCAATTTGATGTTCGCGTTCTGTTATTAGTTTTAAGGCTACTGACTGAACTCTTCCAGCCGATTTTGAGCCCGGTAGTTTTGTCCATAGAATAGGAGAGATATTAAATCCAACAAGGTAATCAAGAGCTCTTCTTGCCATATAAGCATCAACTAATAATTGTTCAATTTGCCTTGGGTTTTCAATACCATAGATCACTGCTTTTTTTGTTATTTCGTTAAAAACAACTCTTTCAACTTCTTTATCTTTTAAAAGTTTTTTTTCGTTTAAATATTCTTTTACATGCCAAGCTATAGCCTCACCTTCACGATCAGGGTCAGTCGCTAGTATAATTTTAGAAGAATTTTTTGCAGCATCAGTAATTTCTTTTAAGTGTTTTTTTGAAAAACTATCAACTTCCCATTCCATTTTAAAATTTTGCTCAGGATCAACAGAACCATTTTTAGATGGTAAATCTCGTATATGTCCATAACTAGCTAAAACAGTATAGTTATCACCTAAATATTTATTAATTGTTTTAGCTTTTCCTGGACTTTCTACAATAACAAGATTCATATTATCCCAAAGTACTCAAAAGTTTTTGATAGTCAAATCAATAAATTTTAGTCTTAGTTTCGTTTTTATTTTTTAGACGTCTGATATTTTCTCTATGGGTATAAAATATTAAAACAAACATTATTATAAAGAATATTGAATTATGACTATCAAAAATTATTAAATAAATTGGTATTATTAAGCTTGCAACAAGTGATGATAGAGACGAATATCTAGAGATCAAAAATGTAGTCAACCAAACTATAATGAATATAAATCCATAGAATAAATTTATAGAAAAAAGTATTCCAACATATGTGGCAACTCCTTTGCCTCCTTTAAATTTTAGCCAAACAGGAAAAACATGACCCAAAAATGCACATAACGAAGCAATAAATATATAATCAGGGTGATTAAATTTCACATATAACACTGCTAATATAGCCTTTGAAATATCTAGTGTTAGTGTAGAGTAGCCTAAAAATTTGTTCCCAGTTCTTAAAGTATTTGTTGCACCGATATTTCCTGATCCTATATCTCTAATATCTCGTTTTAAAAAAATTTTTGTTAATATAAAGCCGAATGGTATTGAACCCATTAGATATGAGCTTAAAGCAATAATTAAATTTTCCATTGCTATAACTTAAATAGTTCCCTACCTTTTACAAATGTATTTAAGACTTTACCTTGGAGTCTTTTGTCTTCAATTGAGGTATTTTTAGACTTTGATATAAGTTTATCTTTTTTAACAACCCATGGTTTGTCAATATCTACAATGCATAAATCAGCATGATTTCCAATTGAAAGGTTCCCCTTGTTTATTTTTAGTATTTTTGCTGGATTTGAAGTTAAAGCTTTAATGATAGTTTCTAGTTTAATAGAACCGTTGTGATGTAATTCCAAACTAAGAGATAACAAAGTTT
>Ga0114997_10002224_pt1 | contig 15732 bp, 15 predicted proteins | sample ArcticOcean_MG_C_2_FD_87045 | JGI IMG/M metagenome (GOLD analysis project Ga0114997, IMG submission 87045) | Marine microbial communities from western Arctic Ocean - ArcticOcean_MG_CB4_136 | ecosystem: Environmental > Aquatic > Marine > Oceanic | place: Arctic Ocean: Canada Basin | collected... | reverse complement strand
TGGAAACATTAGTGCTGTGACTGTGTAATCTATATTCATACGAATCAGTTTGATTATGAAACTAGCCTTTGTTATTTACAAGTAAATTATTATGAAACAATTAAATCTCTTTATTGAATTAACACGATTAAAAAAACCGATTGGTTACATGCTATTATTTTGGCCTTGCGCGTGGGGATTAACACTTGCATATGATTTTTCAAATAATCTTAATAACTATTTTTTTTATCTAACTTTATTTTTTTTAGGCTCAGTTTTAATGCGTTCTGCTGGATGTATTGTAAATGACATATTGGATGTAGAATTTGATAAAAAAGTATCTAGAACAAAAAACAGACCTATAGCATCAGGAAAAGTGTCTATAAAACTTGGTTTAATGTATATGATTTTTTTATGTTTAATCGCACTGTTAGTTTTATTAAATTTTAATACATTTACTATTATATTAGCGCTGGGCTCTATGCCTTTAGCATTTACTTATCCTCTAATGAAAAGATACACATATTGGCCACAGCTTTTTTTAGGAATTACTTTTAATTATGGTTTAATTCTTGGGTGGGTTTGCACTACAAATCAAATAGAATTTATACCAATAATACTTTATATAGGAGCCATATTTTGGACACTAGGTTTCGACACAATATATGGATATCAAGATATCAAAGATGATGAAATAATAGGAGTAAGATCAACATCAATAAAGTTTAAAGAAAATCCAAAATTATTTTTAACAATATGTTACTCAATCTTTATAATATCTCTAATTGCAACAGGTTTTTTTATGAAGTTTAACTCAAAATTTTATCTTTTTTTATCTATTCCAATATTACATTTATTTTTATATCAAATTTATAATTTTAATATTAAGGATTCAGAAAATGGTTTGAAAATTTTTAAAACCAACAATCTACTTGGTGTAATTGTTTTATTTAACATTCTAATTGGGAAGGTCTAAAATATTAATGAAAAACATAGATATTTTAAAAAGACTTTTTTTTGAATACACAAAAAAACATATAAAAAAAATATTATTCTCTTTATTTTTTGCCCTATTGGTTGCTGGTAGTACCTCTTCAATTGCCTACCTCTTAGATCCTGCAATTAAAAAAATATTTATTGAAAAAGATCAAACACTAATATTGATTATTCCAATGTTTATTATTATTGCTTTTGCGACAAAAGGCTTGTCCTTATATTTAGCAAAAGTTTTAATGATAGGAGTTGCAGAAGAGGTAAGAAAAGATTTGCAGTGTGATATGTTGGGCAATTTAATTTCTGCTGATACAAATTTAATCGATGGTAAGCATACTGGAAAATTTATATCCATTTTAACTAATGATGTTGCTCATATAACTAATTTAATTAGTACCGCAGTTCTCAACATATTTAAAGATAGTGTAACTTTAATAGGTCTTCTTACCGTTATGTTTTTTCAAAACTGGAAGCTTTCTTTAATAGCAATCATAATGATCCCTTTAGCTTCCTTTGCTGCTAAAACGCTTGGAAAAAGAATAGGAAAAGTTGCAACTGAACAAATGTTAAAAGCAGGTATACTTAATACCTATCTTATAGAGCTATTTAAAAATCATAAACTTATTAAGATATTTCAGCAAGAAAAGCATGAAAATGAAAGAGCTGATAAATTCATAAATGATGTAAAAGAAAAAAATAAAAAAATTGCTACTGTCTACGTTAGGTCTTCACCAATAATGGAAACTCTCACAGGAATTATGATTGCGATATTAATTTTTTATTCTGGAAAACTTGTTTTAAAAAATGAAATAGAAGTTAATAACTTTTTTTCATTCCTTGCTGCAATGATGTTGGCATATCAGCCTGTGAGATCACTTGCTACCTTGAATATTACAATCAACCAGGGTCTTTCTGCTGCAATTCGAATATTACCAGTTATAGATGAAAAATCAAAACTAATTGAAAATACAGGTGATTTAGAAATTAAGATCAACAAGGGTGACATCGAGTTTAAAAATGTTGTTTTTAAATACGATGAAGAAAGATCAAAAAATACTCTAGATTCTGTTAGTTTAAAAATATTGGGTGGTAAGATGACATCTATTGTTGGCCATAGTGGTGCAGGGAAATCTACAATATTAAATTTAATTCCTAGATTTTATGATACAAATTCAGGTGATATAAAGATTGATAATCAATCAATTTATAAATCTACAATCAATTCTTTAAGAAAAAATATTTCATTAGTAAGTCAAGACACAACTTTATTTGATGATACTATTAGGAATAACATTGCTTATGCTAATTTAAATGCAACTCAGGATGAAATAGAGGAAGCAGCAAAACATTCTTATGCAAGTGAATTTATAGAAAAACTTCCCAATAAATATGGAACAATTATAGGTGAAAATGGAACAAGACTATCTGGAGGTGAAAAACAAAGATTGTCCATAGCACGCGCAATGCTAAAAAAAAGTCAAATAATCCTTCTAGATGAAGCAACGTCATCATTAGATGCAGAAACTGAAAATAAAATTCAAGAAGCTATAAATTTTTTAACGAAAAATAGAACGACAATTGTTATAGCTCATAGATTATCAACAATTTTGAGTTCAGATAAAATTTATGTAATAGATTCGGGAAAAGTTGCTGGTGAAGGAACTCACGAAGAGTTATTAACAAAATCACCTGTTTACAAAAGTTTCTACGAAAAACAAATTAGAAAAGTTTAATGTTTTTTTTCTATAGGATATTAATAAATTTAATTTTTTTATTTTCTCCTATAATCATTTTAATCAGATTATTTAAAAAAAAAGAACACGTCATAAGATTTAAAGAAAAGTTTGGAATTTATACAAAAAAAAGGCTTGCTGGAAAACTAATATGGTTTCATGGGGCAAGTGTTGGGGAAATATTAAGTATAATTCCTTTGATTGAAAAATTAGAAAAAAAAGATGATATAAGACAAATCTTGGTTACATCAAATACATTAAGCTCTTCAAAAATTTTATCTAATTTAAAATTACAAAAAACAATTCATCAATTTTTTCCGATAGATACCAACTATCATACTAATAAATTTCTTAACTACTGGAAGCCATCAGTTGCAATTTTTATAGATTCTGAAATTTGGCCCAACATGATTAACAATATTAAAAAAAGACCTGTACCATTAGTTTTAATGAATGCAAGAATTACAGAAAAATCTTTTAAAAAATGGAGAATATTTAATTCAAGCGCAAAATATATTTTTCAAAAATTTGATATTTGTTTATCTTCAAATCTTAAATCTAAAAACTATCTTAAGTTTCTTGGTGCAAAAAAAATTAAATTTATAGGTAATTTAAAGTTTACCCAAACTGAAAATAATAATGTTGATTTAAATAAAAATATTAAAAAATTTTTTTTATCAAAAAAAATATGGTGTGCATCAAGTACACATTATAACGAGGAAAAAATTTGTGCTAAAGCTCATAAAAAACTTAAAATGAAATATAAAAATTTACTAACAATTATAATACCAAGACACATTCATAGAACAAAAGAAATTATTAATGAAATAAGAAAACTAGACTTAAAAATTCACTTACATGATTCTAAAAAAAAAATTGATGTAAAAACAGACATATATCTTGTAAATTCTTTTGGACAAACAAAGTCTTTTTTTAAAATTTGTAAAACTGTTTTTTTAGGCGGTTCCATAATCAATCATGGTGGTCAAAATCCACTTGAGGCAGCGAGATATGGTTGTAAGATTTTACATGGCCCAAATATTTGGAATTTTGATGAAATCTATGCTCTTTTAAGAAAGTATAAGGTGTCTAATAAAATTTTAAATTCAAACCAACTAGCTTTAAAGGTTGATAAGATGCTTACTAATAAAAAGAATTCTAAAAATTTAGAATCAAAAATAAAAAAAATTGGGCATAAAATTTTACACTCAACTTTAAATGAAATAAATATTTATATTAATAAATGATACAGTTAAAAAAACCTAAGTTTTGGGATTATACAAAACCCAACTTTTTATCTTATCTTTTATTACCTTTCACGATCCCAGTAATTATTAATAATTTTTTCTTAAATCTAAAAAATAATAAAATAATTAAACAAAACACTAAAAAAATTTGCATTGGAAATATCTATGTGGGAGGAACTGCAAAAACTCCCTTAACAATAAAAATTTATCAAATCTTAGATGACCTAGGTTTTGAGGTGGCAACTATAAAAAAATACTACAAAGATCAAATTGATGAACAAAAAATACTTTCTGAAAAAACAAAAATGTACTGTTTCAAAAGTAGAAGAGAAGCTCTTGATGAAGCAGTCAAAGATAATGTGAGTATTGCGATTTTTGATGATGGACTCCAAGATAAATCAATGAATTATGACATTAAATTTGTATGCTTCAATAATACAAAATGTATAGGTAATGGGTTTTTAATACCAGCTGGCCCTTTAAGAGAAAAAATAGACAGTGTGTCAAAATATGATGTGGCATTCATTAATGGTAACGAAAATGAAAATCATAGACTAAAATTACTAATTAAAAAATATAATAAAAGTATTGAAATATTTGAATCTCATTACAAAACTATTAATCTCAGTGAACTTAATATTAATGATAAATATTTAATTTTTTCAGGAATTGGAAATCCAGAAAGCTTTAAGGAAACATTGCTAGAAAATAAATTTAGTGTAATTAAAGAAATTGTTTTTCCAGATCATTATAAATATACACAAGCTGATATAGATGAAATTAAATCTCAGGCAAAAAAATTTAATGCAAAAATTTTAACAACAAAAAAAGATTTTGTAAAAATTAATTCAAATGAGAATACTGATATTAAATTTTTAGATGTAGAGCTTGATATTAAGGATAAAAAAAGATTAATTAATTTTTTAAAGTTACATATATGAAATCAATAAAATATTTTGTTCAATATTTAGTAATATCAGTCTTATTTTTAATATTTAAAATTTTAGGGCTGAAATTTGCATCTTACTTTTCAAGTAAAATTGTATCTTTTTTTGGACCTCTTTTTAGATCAAAGTATCTTATTAAATCCAACATATTAAAGGCGTTTCCAAATTTAAATCAAAATGAAGTAAAAAAAATATCAAAAAAAATGTGGGAAAACTATGGAAGAATTCTTGCTGAGTATATTTTTATAAAAAAGTTTAGAAAATCTAAGCTAAAAAATAATATTGATGTTGTGGGACAAAAAATCTTAGATGATATTAAAGAAAATAATGAACCAGTAATATTTATCTCAGGCCATTTTAATAATTTTGAATTAATGGCAATGCATATTGAAAAATCTGGAATCAATTTAGCTGCAATCTATAGACCACTTAATAATAAATTTTTAAATTTTATAATGGAAAGAATAAGAAAAAAATATATTTGCAAAAACCAAATTAAAAAAGGAATTTCTGGAACAAAAAAATTACTTTCTTTTTTTAAAAATGGATCATCTATAGCACTAATGATTGATCAAAGAGTTTCACAAGGTGTTAAATCTAATTTTTTTAAAAATGAAGCATTTACAACAACTATCCCAGCACAATTTGTAAAAAAATTTAAATGTAAGATAGTGCCTATTTATATAGAAAGAATTAAAGATGTTAATTTTAGATTAACCATTTATGATCCTTTACAATATTCGGCTGATAAATCTATTGAATCAATTACATCAGATTTAAATTACCTACTTGAAAAAATGATTTTAAAGAACCCTGAACAGTGGATTTGGTCACACAATCGTTGGAAATAAATCTAGCTTTATTTACTTTCTCTTTTTATTGCTGCTTCTTTGTATGAAAAGTATGGTTCTTGCAAATCTACATTCCAATAATTAAGCTCTTCTAAATTAATAATTTTGCCTGATACTGCGCAGATTACGTGATCTCCATCTTCAATAATTTTAAAATTATTTGGTAAATATTTTATTTTAGCTAATTTTTTATTCATTTTTAGTTTATATATTAATACATGATAGTTGGAATAATTGGAAGTGGCAGACGAGAACATGCCATTTGTCATAAATTAAATAATTCAACAAAAATTAAAAAAATATATTGTTTCCCTGGAAATGCCGGAACTTCAGAGATTGCGAAAAATATTTCGATAAACTTGGAAAATTTTAATGAATTAAAAGACTTTATAATACTGAACAGAATCGACTTAATTGTAGTTGGCCCAGAAAAACCACTAGTTGATGGCATAGTCGACTTTTTGGAAAAGCATAATATAATGGTTTTCGGACCTAATAAGATTGCTTCTCAACTCGAAGGTTCTAAAATTTTTACAAAAAATCTTTGTGAAAGATATAATATTCCAACTGCTAAATTTGGTATTTTTCAAAATATTGATGACGCAAATCATTTTATAAAAAATAAAAAATATCCTCTAGTTATAAAAGCTGATGGGTTGGCCGCAGGTAAAGGAGTTTATATATGTGAAAATATAAAAGAAGCTGTATTTGCTATAAAAGAAATATTTGAAGGAAAATTTGGTAAAGCTGAAAACTTACTTATTGAGGAGTTTATCAAAGGTGAAGAGATGAGTTATTTTATTATTACCGATGGCAAAACAATAAAGAGGTTTGATACTGCTCAAGATCATAAAAGAGTATTAGAAGATGATAAGGGAAAAAATACTGGGGGTATGGGTGCTTATTCCCCTTCAAGACTAATTAATGAAGAATTAGATAAAAAAATTATAACAAAAATAATTGAACCAACAATTAAAGGTCTTACAGAAATTGGAACAAGCTATAAAGGTTTTTTATATGCAGGGCTAATGATTGTAGATAATAATCCTTATTTAATTGAGTACAATGTTCGAATGGGAGATCCAGAATGTCAAACTATATTACCCAAACTAAAATCAGATTTATTTGAAATTTTTTTATCTTGCTGTAATAAAAAACTGAATGAAACGGAAATAAAATGGTATAATAAAAAAAGTTTATGTATTGTTTTATGTTCAAAAGGCTATCCCGATGAATTTAAAAAAAATATATTAATAAAAGATTTAAACAAAAATAAGTTTAGTGAAAATGAATACTGTTATCACGCAGGTACAACTATAAATAAAAAACAAATTTATGCAAATGGTGGAAGGGTTTTAAATTTCGTTTGTATGTCTGAAAATTTTTTAAAAGCAAGAACAAGTGTAATTAATTCAATTAATTCTTTAAATTGGGATGGTGGTTTTTATCGAAAAGATATTGGATACAAAGTAATAGATGAATGAGAATAATATCTGGAAGTTTAAAAGGAAAAAAAATTCTTCATCCTAAAGATCTTAATACAAGACCACTTAAAGATTTAACTAAAGAGTCTATATTTAATATACTAATACACTCAAATAAATTTTCTGTAAAATTAGAAAATTCAAATGTTTTGGATCTATTTGCAGGTGTTGGATCTTTTGGTTTAGAGTGTCTTTCAAGAGGATCATCAAATTTAACTTTTGTAGAGAATTATAATAATGTTTTACCTGTTTTAAAAAAAAATATTTTAAATCTAAATTTCCAAAATAATTCATTAATAATTGAAGATGATATAATTAATATTTTAAATTTTAAAACTTTTAAAAAAAAATTTGATATTATTTTTATGGATCCTCCATATAAAGAAAAAAAATTATCTAAAATATTGACTAATATTATTGATAATCAAATATTAAATAATAATGGAATAATTATTATTCATAGACACAAAAAGGAACGAGATGAATTTCCCAACAAGTTTAGAATCATAGAAGAAAAAGTGTACGGAATCTCAAAGTTATTTTTCGGAAGTTATCTCTAAATTAAAATTTTTTTAGTCTCTTTTTTTATTAATTCTACAGATGGCTGGTCGTATGGGTTAATTTTTAATGCTCTACTTATTAAAATAGTTTCTAAAATAAAAAAGCAAAATAATTCACCTAAAGTTTTTTCATCTCTATTGATTATTTCAAAACTTCTAAAAGGTATATTTTTTTTTACAAATATTTTTTCAGTTGCTAGTTTTTGAGATAAAATTATTTGACCAAAATTTTTATTTCTTAAATAGTTATGAGAAGAAAGAATCTTACTTTTATTAATTTTAGTTGAATTTTTATCTTTAATATAAAAAAAGGTGAAAAAATTATTCCTAGGTCCATCTAAATAAAATTGCATAACACTATGATTATCTTTTGGCATAGAAGAAATGATTGGCAAAATACCTTTTCCATTTTTACCCAAGCTTTCAGCAACTAATTGCTGATACCATTTAAATAAACTTTCAGAACTTTCGTCATAATTTAGGATGACGGAATTAAATTTTTTTTTCTTTATGAAATAAAGTGTATTATTAACATTTGTTATTAGTGAATTGATAAACTTTTTATTTTTAATCAAGTTGTTTAGTTGTTTGAATTTAGTCACATTTAAACCCATAAGTTCAGCTGGCAACATTCCGACTTCTGATAAAACTGAATACCTTCCTCCAATAAAGTTATTGTGGTGAACAATTTCTGCTTTTAGTTTTTTGGCAAGTAAATATAGATAACTTTTTTTATTTTCAGTAATAAAAATATTTTTATCTTTATTTTTAATAATTACATTTAAGTTTGATATTGTTTCAAGTGTATTGCCAGATTTTGAAACAATTAAATTAACATATTTTCTTTTATTATCATTATAATTTAATTTTGATTTCAGATTATTATTAAAATAAAAAATTTTTTTAATTTTAGGTTTTAAAAAATCATAAATAGATTGCGTTCCTAAAATCGAACCGCCCATACCAATAACTCTTATATTAGAATATCTTTTAAGTTTTAAAAGATTTTTTTTATTATAACTATTTTTATAACCTGGGCTTAAAGATTTAAGTATTTCATTATTTTCATCTAAAAATATATTTAGATCTTTTTTAATTTTTTTATTATCTTTCTTTAATTTAAAATTCTTATACTTAATATTTTTTGTTAACATTAATTGGTTCTAATCTTTTCTAATATGCTTTTCTCAAGGGAATCATTGGAAGTTTCACTTATCGACGTTGTATTTGTTGTGGAAGTCTCATTTGTTAGAATTGTTTTTAAATTAACTTCCTCTTCAACGCTCTCACTATCCTTAATTAATGATTTTGGTTCAGGTAGTTTATAAAATTCTGGGGGCAAAACTAATGGGTTTTTTTTTTCTACCAAAAACTCATCTGAATTTGATTTTTTTTTCCCCGTTAATCCATCTTTAACACTTTGACAGGCGCTAAGTGAAGCTAAAATCAAAAATAAATAAAATGTATTTTTAAAAATTTTTTTCATGCTTTTTATTATTATCAAATATTTCTGCAAAAATAAGGCATATTATACCCAATGTTATAAATATGTCTGCAATATTAAAAATGAACCAATGAAAATTATTTATATGAAGGTCAATAAAGTCTGGAACGGCTGAATAATAAATTCTATCAAAAAGATTGCCTATAGAACCTCCAAAAACAAATAGCAAACAGTATTTTTTAAAGCCGTTATTTTTAGTTATCATTATCAAAACAGCTATGGTTATTATGGTAATTATTAAAGTAATTATATTATAAATAAAACTCTCATTAAAAGAAAGTAATCCAAATGCAATTCCTTTATTCCAAATTAAATAAAAATTTAAGTATGAGTTTAAATAGATATCTACTGTATTTTCTAATTCAGCTATTTTAAGAATATAAATTTTAGAAAATCTATCAGCTAGAAAAATGACTAAAACAACTATAAAGTTTAACAAAATTTTCTTAAAATTTATTTTGAACATTTAATTTTTATTTAAATTGGATGTCTCTCACATCCATTTTTATTGATTTTCCAGCACACTGAACATTTTTCTCCCTCAGCTTTTGTTGTTATAATGGTAATCTCATCTGATTTTGTTTTTTCTATTTTTGCAGAAGAAGTAATACATAATTCAGAAAAATTTGTATCTTCTGTAATCTTAAATAATTTTTCGTTTAAGTTAATTGTTAAATTTGCTTCAAGACTTGATCCTATTTCTTTGCTTGCTCTTTTAGCCTCAATGCTAATATTACATATATCTCTAATTTTTTTTAACTTTATCCACTTTTCATTTAATCTTTTATTTTCAAATGATTTTGGAAATTCAATAAATTTTTCTAGATGAATACTTTTCTTATCTTTATTTATTAATATAAAAATTTCCTCTGTTGTAAATGATAGTATAGGTGCAAACCATTTAATCAATGAATCAAGAATAATATTTAATACAATAATAGAACTTTTTCTTTTTTCTGATTCTTTTGAATCACAATACAAAGAATCTTTTCTTATATCAAAATAAAATGCAGATAAATCTACTGTACAAAAATTCAGAAGTTCTTTGTAAAGATTGTGAAAATCATATAACTTAAAGTAGCTTTTAAAATTTTCATTTAAGTCATAAACCTTGTGAAGCATATATTGCTCTAATTCTGGTAATTGACTTAAATCTAATTTTTCAATATTAATTTTTTTGAACTCATCATTTAAATTTCCTAACAAGTATCTAAAGGTATTTCTAATTTTTCTATAAGAGTCAGCGTGCTGTTCTAAAATGGAATAATCAATTCTCAAATCTTCTTCATAATTTGATGACGCTACCCATATTCTTAAAATATCAGCTCCATATTTTTTTAATATATCTTCAGGTGCAATTACATTTCCTAATGACTTAGACATTTTAAGTCCTTTGCCATCAACTACAAAGCCATGAGATAAAATTGATTCATAAGGTGCTCGACCTCTAGTTCCACATGATTCTAATAATGAAGAGTGAAACCAACCTCTATGTTGGTCTGATCCTTCTAAATACATTGATGCTGGCCACTGAAGATCTTCTCTTTTCTCTAAAACAAATGAATGTGTGCAGCCACTATCAAACCAAACTTCAACTATATCTCTTATTTTATCGTAATCTTCTGCGTTGTATTTTTTGCCTAGAAACCTTTGAGGACTGTCTGAAAACCAGCAATCTGAACCTTCTTTTTCATAAATAGTTGCTATATTTTCATTTACTTCATCATCAACTAAAATTTCTTTGGTTGTCTTATGAACAAATATAGGCAATGGAACTCCCCAAACTCTTTGTCTTGATACACACCAATCTGGTCTTGTTTCAATCATTGCTTTTATTCTTCCTCTTCCTTTATTTGGATAAAATGTCGTATCATCAAGTGCTTTTAATGCTTTTTTTCTGAGCCCATGACTTTCCATTGAAATAAACCATTGTGGAGTTGCTCTATGCACAAGTGGGGCTTTTGACCTCCATGAGTGTGGGTATGAGTGAACCAACTCTCCATTTTTTAATAATTTTTTTTGTTCTTTTAGTTTTTCAATAACAATTGGATTTGCTTTAAAAATATGTATTCCCTTAAATAGAGGAAGATTTTTAGTATACCTTCCATCTCCATCAACTGTTTCAATCGCTTTAATTCCATGTTTAAGACAAAGATTAAAGTCGTCAGGACCATGACTTGGTGCACAGTGTACAATACCTGTGCCCTGTTCTGTTGTCACAAATCTTGCTTCCAACATTGGAATATCATAGTCATAACCAAGTTCTAAAAATGGATGATTACAAATTGTGCCTTTAAATTCTTTTCCTTTAAATTTTTTAATCTCTTTGTAGTTTTTAATATCACAATCTTTGATAACAGATTCTAGTAACGCTTCAGCAATAATTATTTTTCTATTTTTAAAATCTCCATCATTATCTATTTGAATAACTAAATAATCTAATGACTCATTGTAAGCTAAAGCCTTATTTGCTGGTATTGTCCAAGGTGTTGTGGTCCAAATAACAACATCTGTTCCTTCTAGATCTTTTAAATTTGATTTTTTTACTAGAAAGGCAGTATAGATTGTATCTGATTTATGGTCTTGATATTCAACTTCAGCATCAGCTAAAGCAGTTTTTTCTACAGTTGACCAAAGTACAGGTTTAAAGCCTCTGTACAAACTTCCCTCTTTTAAAAACTTACCAAGTTCTCTCACAATTTGAGCTTCAGCATCAAAACTCATAGTAGAATAATGATTTTCCCAATCCCCAACAACACCCAGTCTCTTGAATTGTTCTTTATGAACTTCAATCCATTTCTGAGCAAAAGTTCTACATTCTTTTCTAAATTCAACTATTGGAACTTCATTTTTATTTTTTTTATTTTTTTTATATTGTTCTTCAATTTTCCATTCAATTGGTAATCCATGACAATCCCATCCTGGAACATAAACTGAATCTTTTCCATCCATTTGATGGAACTTAACAATAATATCCTTAAGAATTTTATTTAGCGCGGTACCCATGTGAATATTACCATTTGCATATGGAGGACCATCATGAAGTATAAACTTTTCCTTACCTTTATTTGATTTTCTTAGTTCATTATAAAGGTCAATTTTTTTCCAATAATCTAAAATTTCAGGTTCTTTGTTTTGTAAATTAGCCTTCATTGAGAAGGTTGTTTTTGGTAGATTTATATTTTCTTTGCTCATTTTAACTTTTCTTAGCTATCTTTAGATCACTTTGAATTTTTTTTCTTAACTGATTGACGCTATTAAATTTTTTTTCTTTTCTTATAAATTTTATAAATTCAACTGATAAATACTTATCGTAAAGATTTCCAGAAAAATTAAAAATATGGACCTCTAATAAAATTTTATTTTGGTTAAAAGTAGGTCTATAACCAAGATTTGCTATTGCTTTCAAAGGTTTCTTGAAATCTTTTTGATGAACCTTAACTGCGTATACCCCAGGCATTGCAATTACATAGTCCTTGATATCAATATTGCAGGTTGGAAAACCAATTTTTTTTCCTTGTTGTCTCCCTTTTTGAACGATTCCCTCTATTGACCAATTTCTACTTAATGCTTTATTAGCTTTTTTTAAATCTCCTTTCTTCAAAAGATATCTAATATATGTTGATGATATGACTTTCTTACTTAATATAAATGGCTTCGGTTTTACTATCTTGTATTCATAAATTTTTTCATTTTTTATTAACTGCTTAACATCTCCTTCTCTTTTATTTCCAAATCTAAAATTATTACTAACAAATATATATTTTGCTTTTAATTTTTTAGATAAAATTTCTTTAATAAAGAAATTAGATTTAATTTTAGAAAATATTTTATCGAACTTTTTTGTAATTATAAAATCTACTCCTAAATTTTTTAATATTTTATTTTTTTGATTAATATTTGAAATTCTGAAGTTTTTAAAAGTCTTATTAAAATACATTTTGGGCATTGGCTCAAAAGTTACAACACCAATATTTAATTTAGATTTTTTTTTATATTCATTTGCTAGTTTAAATAGTTTTTGATGTCCCAAATGAACACCATCAAAGTTTCCAATTAGAATTATTGATTCTTTATGATTTTTAGAAACATTAAAATTTTTATATACTTTCATTTCTTTTACCACTTAAGTTCACTTTGAATAAAATTTACAATAGCTTCATATTTTTTTGATACAATTTCTATTCCATATTTTTTAATTTCATCTTTATGTATACCGTTTGATATTATGAGTGAGTCATAGTTTAAAAGATTTGCTCCCTTAATATCTGTATTTAAATTATCACCAATTGATAAAACTCTTTTTTCATTGTTATCAATTGATTGATTATAAACTTCAGGAAAAGGTTTTCCAAAATATATAACTTCTCCTCCCATTTTTTCAAAAACTAAAGCTACTGAACCTGCGCACAACTCTCTTTTGCTTCCCCTATCAACAATTAGATCCGGGTTAGTGCAAATCATTTTTTTTTTAGTATGCTCTTTAAACAATTCTTTATAGTAATTTAAATCTTCGTCTTGGTCTTCAAATAGACCTGTACATAGTAAGTAAGAACTCTTATCAATATCTTTTCTCTTATTATTTTTAAATTCTATAAATAAATCAAAATCTCTGGGAGGACCTATATGGTAAAATTTTTCTCTTAAGTAATTTTTTTTTAAATAACTTAGTGCTGCTTCTCCTGATGAATATACTTTTTCTCTAATCTCTTTATCCATACCCATTTTTTCTAAAAATAATTTTACTATTTTGTTTGGTCTTGGAGCATTGGTTAAAAGTACATAGTTTTTTTTTGCTTTGGTAATTTTTTTTAAAGTATCAATTGCATTTTTATGAAGAGTTACTCCATTATGAACTACACCCCATAAATCAATATAAAAAATGTCATAACTGTCTATAACTGATCTCAATCCTTCACTATCTAAATTTTTAGTCATTATGGGAGGTATAACTCATAAAAATCACAATTTCTCTGGTTTTTTGAACAACATATTTTTTTAACCTAGCCTTGAAATAGTAAGGCTAATGGCTATATGAGTTGCATATTAAAAGGAGAATTTATGAAATTTAAACCGTTACACGATAGAGTTTTAATAGAAGTTTTGGACAGCAGTGAAAAAACTGCTGGAGGAATAATTATCCCTGATACAGCACAAGAAAAACCTCAAGAAGGTAAAGTAATTGCTGTTGGTGGTGGGGCAAAAACTGAAGATGGAAAGCTAATTCCAATGGATGTTAAAGTTGGTGATAAAGTTCTTTTTGGAAAATGGTCAGGAACTGAAATCAAAATCGATAGTAAGGAATACAGTATAATGAAAGAATCTGACATTATGGGTATTTCGGCTAAATAATTTAATTTAAAGGAGAATATAAAATGGCAAAAATTATAAAATTCGACTCTGAGGCAAGAGCCGCAATGATAAGAGGTGTTGACATACTTGCTAACACTGTAAAAGTTACACTTGGACCAAAAGGTAGAAATGTTGTTTTAGACAAGTCTTATGGTGCACCAAGAATTACTAAAGATGGTGTTACGGTTGCTAAAGAAATAGATTTAGAAGATAAATTTGAAAACATGGGTGCTCAAATGGTTAAAGAAGTTGCCAGCAAAACAAATGAAGAAGCTGGTGACGGAACAACTACAGCAACTATTTTAGCACAAGCAATAGTTAAAGAAGGTGTAAAATATGTAACTGCTGGAATGAATCCTATGGACGTTAAAAGAGGAATCGATTCAGCCGTTGAACATGTTAAGGCTAATTTAGTTGCTTCAGCAAAAAAAGTAAAAGATACTGATGAGATTGCTCAAGTTGGGACAATTTCAGCTAATGGTGATAAAGAAATTGGTAACATGATTGCAAAAGCAATGCAAAAAGTTGGCAATGAAGGTGTTATTACTGTTGAAGAAGCAAAAGGAATAGAAACAGAGTTAGATGTAGTAGAAGGTATGCAGTTTGATAGAGGATATCTATCCCCATACTTTATTACTAATGCTGATAAAATGACTACTGAATTAGAAAATCCTTTTATTCTATTACATGAAAAAAAATTAACTAATTTACAGCCAATGGTTCCATTATTGGAAGCTGTTGTTCAAGCTGGTAGACCACTAATGATTATTTCAGAAGATGTTGAGGGCGAAGCTCTTGCAACTCTTGTGGTGAACAAACTCAGAGGTGGACTAAAAGTGGTAGCTGTTAAAGCTCCAGGTTTTGGTGATAGAAGAAAATCAATGCTTGATGATATTGCAATCTTAACTGGTGGTCAGGTTATTTCTGAAGACATTGGTATTAAACTTGAAAATGTTAAACTTACAGACCTTGGATCTTGTAAAAGAATAAAAGTTGATAAAGATAACAGCACTATTATTAGTGGTAGTGGTAAAAAATCTGAGATTGAAGCTAGATGTTCTCAAATCAAACAACAGGTTGAT
>Ga0114997_10002223_pt1 | contig 15733 bp, 9 predicted proteins | sample ArcticOcean_MG_C_2_FD_87045 | JGI IMG/M metagenome (GOLD analysis project Ga0114997, IMG submission 87045) | Marine microbial communities from western Arctic Ocean - ArcticOcean_MG_CB4_136 | ecosystem: Environmental > Aquatic > Marine > Oceanic | place: Arctic Ocean: Canada Basin | collected... | reverse complement strand
GATAATGGAATAATCGACCAGCCTGACTCCAAATATTCTAAAGCCTTTTTTAAATTTCCTTTACTCATACCCTTTCCTTTTTATTTATTCTTCGTGATACGTCTTAAGTGCATTCTTTTCTTTTGCTGTTAACTTTCTTTCAATTGTTCTTGGGGGCAGCCCCCTCTTTATATGCCCCGTCCTAGCTATCACTTCCTTTACCTCGATGGGTTCAAAATAAAAATCTAACTCGATGTCTGGGAACGCTGTTTTAATATCTTCGAGCAACTTGCTACTCACGCTATCGGTGTTGATCCATCTATAGAAGGATGTTCGCGGATGACCCGTGTATCTGGCTATTGCCGATGGCCCGCCGAGGTCTCTGAACAGACGATGAAGGTTCAATCTATACTGCACTGACATAACTAATTTCCTTATGAATTAAAAAATGTGTTGATTTCGAGACAATCTTGCCATATCCTATCGATGATTACAAACCTAACAACTAAATCATCAAAACGATTTAAAGAAAAAACAAGGGAGAAGTAGCATGGGTATTTTTGATATGAAAGATTCTGAAGAAGACAGCGAAACGATTGCTTGCAAAGTAGAACTGAATCAAGAAGATGTTCTCAATCGAATACAAGATCACGCACTCGATGTCGTTCTACTACAAGAGCGATTTAAAGCAGCCAAAATAGCCTTAGACACCGCGACAGAAGGGTTGGCTATGGCATTGCCACACACTATGAGAGAAGTTGGTGAGCACGTTGTCACGACCTCTAAGCTACTGGTGCAGACAAGTGTTGCGGAAAAACTTACATGGGATCAGGAAGTGATGTCAGAATTATACCACTCGCCAGATGATCTACCTGAGTGCATGAGCGTTAAATTCGCAGTGACCAAAGGACGGTACGAAAAAGCATCAGCCGAGGAGCGCAATCAATTAGCTAAAGCACTGACTCGTTCTGCCAGTAAACCTAAATTTAAAATCGAGGCTATCTAAATGTTTAAAGTTTTATCGACTTCAGATGAGAGTGTTCATTTCGAGAAGACACTCCTATGCGCCCATCATGGATGGGGCAAAACAACTCAAGCAATCCATGTTCAAGAGAAATACGGCAAGACTTTGATCATCTCGTTGGAGGGTGGCCTAAAGTCTTTGTCACTCGTATCCATTGATGTGATTCCTGTTAGCTCGTGGACTGGTGAGCATGATCCAGATAATGGAGTGTTCAGCTTTCGTGGTGCTATGCAGATGATTGCGTCTAAAGAATTTAAGTCAATGGGATACAAAGCGATCTTCATTGACTCAGTGACCGAGCTGTCGGATCAGTTGATGGAGCATCTCGAAGATAAACACAAAGACAATCGGAATACCTTTGACAAGTGGGGTGACAATTCTCGCTTGATGATTGGTGCTCTTAAATGGATACGAGACCTAGACATGCACGTTGTGTGTACCTGTCTCCTAGCAGAGGAGGAGGATGATAACGGCCAGACAACATACTGGCCTATGGTGAAGGGCGGTAAAGTATCAAAGCAAATCCCTGCTTTGTTCGACCACGTTTTCTGCGGAAAACGTCACACCGAAGAAGAGAACGGTGTTCTAACAGTAACTCGTTATCTGGCGACAGACCAAGTGAAAGGTTACTACGCGAAAGCTCGTGATCCTCGCCAGCGTTTACGTCCAATTGAGAAGTGCGATGACATCACAGTGCTTTTCTCGAAGATGCAAATGACTGATGCGGAGTGGGCAAAACAACAATTAAAACAAACAGACAACACAGTTGTCGTTGAGGAGAAGTAGCATGAGTAGTAATTGGAATGGTTTAGCTGCAATAGATTTAGGCAGCATCGAAGAAGATAAAGGCGGTTCAACTCTTTCTGCTGGAGCGCATGTTTGCCGCATCACAGATGCTGAACTTAAGAAAACAAAGAATGGCAAGGGCCAGCGTCTCGCTGTCACCCTAACGTCACTGGATGGAGGTGGTCACGTTACCGATTATATGAACGTACACAACGCTTCCGTTGAAGCGATGGAGATTGGTCAACGCAGACTGAAGACGATGCTAGTGAAGGCTGGATACACTCACTCGTCACCTGACATCGCTAAGATGAAAGGTCTGACCGTAGGTGTTCATGTTGTGCAAGGTGACGACTGGCACGATGCTACAGGAGAGCGCAGGAAAGGTGGTGGTGAGCCACGCTCCAGTAATCCATACTTTGCTGCTGGTGAAGTTCATGCCCCAGTCGGAGTCACAAGCACAGCTTCCCCTGCTGCTTCTTTTGATGACGACATTCCTTTTTAGGTCTGTAGCCTTCGGGGGCTTCATGCCCCCACTTCTTAAATCCAGAGGGATTAAAAATGGAAATCGATAAGTTCGATGGCAGCGATTACTCGCCAGAGCGAGATGATATGCGATTAGCTAAACAGATTGATCGCGTGTTCAAGGCATGTAGCAGCGGTATACCAATGACACTGGCCGCAATATCAAAAGCAACGGGCGACCCAGAGGCATCAGTCTCCGCTCAGTTAAGACATCTCCGAAAGCCAAAGCACGGTTCTCACACCGTTGATAAGCTCCACATTGCATGTGGATTGTATGTCTACAAGGTGACTCCAAATGAACCAAACCCCAGCACTTGAATTATTAGAGCAGATCGATGCGGCTTACGATTTAGAGACAGAGAGTAAGTCTCGCAAATACATTGGAGCCAGTGGTGTAGGCAATCCTTGCGATGCAAACTTAGCATTCTCTTTGAGAGGATTTCCAAACACTGAGCCTCCAGCATTTCTCAAGCGCATCTTTGCTATGGGTCACATGATCGAAGAGGTTGTTGTTGCTGACCTCAAAAAAGTTAAGGGTGCAGTGGTCATCGAGAATGATCCTGAGACTGGAGAGCAGTGGAGTTATCAGGAGTTGGGGGGACACATTAGTTCTCACACCGATGGCATGATTGAGTTGGATGGCAAGATGTATATTCTTGAAATCAAATCCATGAACAACACGAGCTTCCAGAAGTTTCTAAGTAAGGGCGTGAAGATTTCACACCACAGTTACTACTGCCAGTTGATGATGTACATGGCACTGGCTGATATGCAGGAATCATTCTTCATTGCGTACAACAAAGACAAGTCTCGCTATCATGCAGAGATTGTGGAGTTCGATCAGATTGAATGGAGCTATCTAAAGCAGAGGATAGTTACTGTACTAGAAGGTGATGCTGCTAAAATTTCTAAAGATCATACAGACTGGAGATGCCGAGGGTGTTTCAAACGAGATGTATGCTGGAGTGACATGGCTGTGCCAGTCGAGGCATCAAGCTGTCAGTTCGCCAAGCCTATTAAGGATGGCACATGGTTGTGCGATGGTTGCGGAGGAACTGAAGGCTGCAATGATCCGAGCAAATACATGCGCTATCATCCACAGCCCAAGCCTTAGATCATGACTTCTGTTTAGTCCTGTCACCAAACCACCACGCAAAACACATGGATGTGATTGCAATAATTTGAGCCGCTAACTCTTTCTGAGTAATCGTATCAAATGTGGCAGCAACATAGGCTGTCAACAACACCATCACCAACGTCAACACTGGCCTAACCAATCGAAGAACATTGTTTACCCATACGCTTGTCTCACCAACATTACTGGCATGTGCGTATGATGCTACTCGAACTGATTGATCAGCAGAGATATTAACAATCGCTTGCTCACTCTCCAACTCATCTTTTCTGGCCGCTAATTGCCGATCAAGGAGAGACTTTTCGTGCTCATAGTCCATCTTCTTAGCTTTCAACTCCTCCTTGTATTGCCAGATTGACAACACCTTGGAGATCACTGATCCAAAGATACCCGCACCTGATCCGAGAAATGCTGCTCCAATCATGTCCCACATATTACCACCTTGCCCTGCTAGGGCGATCATCTACATGAACAAAAGTTTTATACCGAGTTCCAATGCCACCAAATCCAACACGTTCAGCCAGATCGATAAGGTCTTGTTTGTCGTGGCTACCGATTGCTATATCAAATGCTGTTGAAGGGCTACGCTCCGTGGAGCGATGTTGACTTAATGGTGCGCCTCCAACCTTGGCGTTGTGGATCGGGCATCGACATGCTGAATTGATTCGGATTGGAGCACCGAGTAATACTCTGAACTCCTCCAGTTTTGCAATGGCATCCTTTGAAACGTAGGTGCAACCGCACCCACATCTACAGGCAAACTCAGACCACTTGAAGTGAGGGCTGGCGTATTCTATTTCCAATTTCGACCCCAGTAGCTATTCTCTTTTCCTCTCATCTCATTCGCATCTTCCGCATAATCAGTCTGCATTTGCTGATCATAGTTAGGATTGCCCTTATATCCCCAGCCTTGCTTGGAGTGGTTCTTAATGTACTCCATAGATAATGGGTCGTTTTTAAATTTATCCCTGTTCATAAGCAGCGTTGAGTAGAAGTTGTGCATCTGCATTTCGTCAACGCTATCAGCTTCTGGCAAGCCATTCTTAAACCCATTAAAAGCCTGATAAAATGCCTTATAATCTTCCTTTGTTACTTCATCACTATCATGGTTTAGCAACCTTTCATTTGTGTGCATAATCATTTCCTTTATTCAAATTTCCGTACTCATCAGAATCCACTACCAAATCCACCACTACCAAATCCACTGCTTCCAAATCCACCAGTAGACTTAGATTGACCTACTTCGGATTCTCCTGCGAGAATATCTACTGCACCTTCACGGAAAGACTTAACTCCTCCAACCACTGGGATTCGTTCAGCTAATGCTCGAATACCTTGACGCTCTTTAGAGTTGGTAGATTCTCCACCCATTGCATCTCCAGCCGCATCCCATCCTCCAGCGGCTACATTGTAGCCAGACATGAATAGACCAACAGATGGGCCAAAGATTGTGGAGGCAACACGCATCTGACCATAAGCACCATTGTCTAACTGCTGCACTGAGTCGTAAAGCATGTTCGACAGTAGACCCAAGCCACCCATCTGGACTAATCCGTCCAAATACCAGCCCGCAAAGTCGTCTTCATCACCGTGAATCTTCTTGTCGTATCCTAATGACTTGAGCATGTTGCGGTTACGCAATGCCATGCTCTGCTCATCTTCACCGCCACGCGATTGCGCTACGTCTTTGGAGGCCATAGAAGCCATACCAAATCCAGCACCAATGGTTAACATGTACAACAACGGATACGGGTTAGCTTTCCATTCGCCATCCGCTGACCCAAACGCTTCACGAGCGACACCACCCTCACCGAAGACTAAGCGTTGCATCATGATTGGGAATGACTTGAGCTGGAAGGCGATACTTCCCCACGGAGTCTGCGCCCATACGGGTACATCGTTGGAGTTAGGAGTGAAGATGGATTCGTTGGCAAAGCGGATCATGCCTTCACGAACAGCATCGTTATCAAGGACGCGAGGATCGTTTAAATCCTTAGACCCTTGCTTTCCAAACTCAGCCAGACCATAGCGGTTAAGGAAGCGCATTGAGGTTCGGTACTTGGCTGTGCCTTTCTTAGCTGTTAGGGCTGTACGCTGCTCAGAGATAATGGCTTGATGGAATACTGCACCAGCCATCTCACGGTTCATGTTCGTCCATGGAGTTAGCATGGTGAAGTTGAAGAAAGCGTTAGTTGCTTTAGTTGAATCAGCTCCAACCAAACCAGTGAGACGCTCATGAGTCAGGTTCTCAATGGCAACACCGACCTTCTGAATATCCTCTCGATACTGTGGATCAGCAGCATACTTGCGTAAGCCATTGGCCCATGCTCTAAAGTTGCCAGATCGAACAAGAGGTAAGGCTACGTCACCAAGCGAGGTGAGTGTAGTCCAACCAAGAAGTGACACTGCGTTAATAGAGCGAAGCACTTTGGATGTGTTGTTAGCCTGCTTAAAGAACGTGTCTTGTGGAGACACAGGCTTACGTTGAGTGACATTAAATAACCCTTGAGTAAACTTATACTCCTTCTCAGAGACGACACCCATCTTACCTTCAAACTCGTGTAGTGCGTTTGCAATAGCATCCGCTCTCTTCTCCCAAGCCAGTGTAGACTTAGGGTGGAGAGAAATTAGCCAGTCGCGGGATGCTGCTGCACCTTGAGTTTTAGCAATCTCTAATGCTTGGGTAGCAATTTCTGTTGCCCTTGCAGGGTCTTGAGTCAGTGGCGTAAACAGATCATGCTCTATGGTTGTTTTGGCTGATCCATTGGCATCAGGAATAATAATCTCACGAGAGAATACCTTGCCTTTACTGATCAACTCCACTGCTCCACGGATGCCATGCTCTACTGTATACAGGTAGTCATAGTAACCATGAGAGTTAGCTCCAAACTGATTTGCCATTGCTACTCTACGAGTAGATAGGTCAAAGTATTTGGTCATCATGCCCTCAAGGTCACTCTCTAAATACTTCTCAAGAGATTTCAGGGAGTCAGGGTATTGATCAAGACGAAGCATGCGCTGGTAATCAATATGATCACCTGTTGAATCTCTCCGTCCACCTGTTGGAGGTGGCATGTATACGCCATCATCATCAGTTAAACGGTTGAAGATATTTTGTGCTTTCTCTACTGCTTGTTGCGGAGTGATGTCAGCATTACGCTCTCTAATCGATTCACGCATTAAGTGACGAGCTAGCTCAGATACGACTCCATCCTTATCACGAAGCATGGCTTCTTTGTTCCACACTTGAGGGAAGTAATCCTCGATGTGACCCATGATGACACCAGATTCTTTTAAGCTGATCGCTTCTTGGGAGAACGTGGCTCGAAGGTCTTGATAGATTGAGAACTCCTCTGGAGACAAACGCTTTTCAGACTCATGGCCTGCTGGCCTACGCAACGTCTTAACAATGCGTGTCACACTGGCTGGTTGGTTAGTCCTCATTGGGTTATTCTTTGAAGCCCAAGTGCCGACTATTCCTTTAGCATCTGGCAGTTTTTTAATTCGCTGAAGGATTGGAACAATCCTACGACCAAGCTCACTGTTCTGCCTCTCATGGAAGCCAGTGCCATGTTGCGGCTGAATGAAATCACCTAGCCACTTCATGCCGCTGCTGCGAAGACGATCAGAACCTTTGGAGAAGAATAGCTTAGGCCCATATTGTTTTAAGGCGTTAGCTTGTCCTTCACTCAAGGTCTTACGTTTGGCAACGGCTACCAACGCAGAGGTCAGTGTTGGAGGAGCACCCTGCTCTTCCAATTGATTCATTACGCGAGCAAATCCACGATGGTTAATGTTGCCTTCCGTGTTGATCGCAGCAGTAAGAACAGCGAAGTTAGGGTTAGAGGCATCAGTGTCAGGCCCAACCTTGCTGTAAATCTGTGAGCTTTCTTTATCGAAAAGCGAGGACGCTAAGTGTTTTAATCTTTTGCCATCAAAGACGACCACTTCTTTGTAAGGCTTTGTTTCAGAGTTAATCAACGATCCATCTTTGTCTATGGTGTTTAAGCGATTCTGAGTGCTTCCTACCTTGGCTTGATAACCAAGACTCTCAAGCATGTCATCGATAAATGCACGAGCCATTCGTAGACTTCCTGTTTTATCGGAAGAAGCTGAAGACTGTAGCTCACCTACTAAAATGTTGTAAACTCTTTGCCCAGTTATACTACCCTCGCCTTGCGTCTCGTTGATAATTCGCTCTGCAATTCGCTCTGCAATTCCTCCCTCTGCACCATTTAAAATTGTTTGCTGAATTTTACTGGGTTCGGTGAGGCTACCTTCAATCTCTTTAAGGCGACCTAGTAACTCAGTAATTAAATTACTGTCTTGGCGGTGCATGGTTGCATCAAACATAGCGACTCGATCAGCTCTAAGAACAAGAGGAATCATCACTGGGTCTGCTTCAAAACCAACGTCATCATTCAGTGATTTATGTAAAGCCTCAACCTCAACATCTAATCTCTTAAACTCTTCTTGCATAAGATCGAAAATATTTATCTGCTTTATAAGCTCATTATTTTGTTGATCAATTTTATTCGCGTCACCGTTTTCCTCTACCAAGCGAGCAATCCTAGCCTCTATCGTAGTGATCAGCTCCTGAGTTTTCATAATGGTATCCGCAGTAAATCCGCTATCCACATAGGCTTTATGTAAATCCTCTGCATGCGCTATCGCTGATACAAATCTAGGTGAAAATTTTGATATGCCTCTTTCGGCTGCGAGACCTTCCACCATGGAGGCAAGAGCCGTAAAGGTTGGGCGTTTACCATACGCCTCAAAACCTACATCTGCGCTGGTGGTTACATGAATGCCTCGACCATGTTGACCATCACGAGATGGGCGTAGATAAGGATTTTTGTCACGATCAAATGCTTTACCGTTTATTGTGGAGTGCCAGAAGATTTGAATTTCTCCTGTTGGAGTCCGACCATAATCTTCGGCAAAGTTATCCATTAGCTCAAGGCGAGTTGGGTCATTTTCCCCCAGATGTCTAATATAATTAGCGACCATCATATCTTTCTGTGCAGGCAAAATTGCACGAAGCATTGTGTCTCGCCTAGCGTCAGCGAGTTGAATCTTGATTTGGTTATCTCCAAGTGGCTCGGAGTACGCAAGCTCATCAAAGATTCCCACTAACTTCTTCTTATCAACAACACCATCAGTTAGGTATTTCACGGAGTCACGAACATCATCGAAGATGTCGATTACAGTGTGAGATTCATTGGCGTTAAGGCCGCTAAAGATATTATCTTCTTTTGGAAATTTGCCAGACAGGTAGTGGATGAAAGACTCAGTGAAGAAGTGCTCCATCTCTTGAAGCTCACTTGCAGCTCCTCCAACGCGCCTGCGAACTCGTGCCTTTATTGCCTCTGACTGTACTCGATAGATGTCTAAGATTGCTGTTTTGCTTGACGGAGGAATAACGTGAGTCCGAAGAGCAAGGCGAGCCATGCCTCTGATTCCATCACGAACCATCTCAGGATTATCGCCAGATAATGAAACAATTAATCTCCTGTTGGCATTCACATATTTCCTCATTTCTTTAGAAGTGAGGTCGATCTCGTTAACCATGTCATTTGCGTAAGGGGTGTTAGAATCACCTATCCGTCCAAAGTGCGATTCCAAGTCTGCACGGATAGTCATGCTATCCAAGAACTTAGTACCAAGGAACTCGGAGTTTGTATCCATATCTAGCATATTTAAGAATCGATACATTATTTGACGCAAGGACTTTTCAACATTGTCATTACGGTGAGTAAACATTCCTAAGAATTCTTTGCCAACAGCAGATGCTCCTTCTGGAATACCTCCCTCGTCAGTTCCAAGAGGGCCGTTGAACATTCGATCTTCTTTGCCGACTAAGGAATTAACCATGTGACTAACATTGCTAGATGAAGGCAGTCCACGCCTCGCCATCTCAGTTCTAATTTCTTTGATTATGCCAGCCGAATTAGAGTCATCCGCAGCCATGAACGCATCACGCAACATAACTTCAAGAGTATCTCTATTGCCTGTTTTAATAGCGTTGCGAGGCTTAAAACCTTTCGGTACTTTTGCTGGCGTTGCCCTCCATTTTTTAAGGAGAGCCATAGCAGCTTTCTTTGCTTGCTCACCCTCGCCAGTAGCCATAGCAGTTAGCTCATCGATGGACAGGTTCTTGAGTGCATAATTATCAGACTTACGTTGCTCTGTAGGAGTTTTAGCTACCTTAGCTTTTGCCTTATTAGCCCACATCACCAGATCAGGATTCCTAATCTCTGGCTTCTTTGGTTGCCAAGCGAGCTTGATCTTGTAGCCTTCACGATAATTCGCAAGGGAGTCAGGGAAAGAATCCTTCGCCATTGGAGAGAGAATAAGTTCCTGCTCGTGACGGAAATACTGAGAACGGAGAGTGTCGTCCAGCTTGTAAACAAGCTCACGAAGACCGCCTGCCTCCCACTGATTTTCTAAAGTCCTAGATAGCTCGATCACGGAATTGTAGTCCATGTCGATAAGGCCAGCTTCTATTTCCCCCCAATCAAGTTCACTGCCCATCTTCCCTTCACTTTCAGAAAAGTGTTCACGGATGGTCGCATATATTTTTTCGGAGGCACTGCGTAGTTCTGGATTGATTGATTTGGTTTGCCTAAACGCTCCAGTCTTCCCGCGCTGGTTAGTAAGTGAGTAAAACTCTACACCCAAATCTTTCATGTACTCGATGATAGAGGTATTACCAAGTGATCCATCGATTGTTTCGTTGTGATGAATAGCATTACCCAGACGGAGCTTGATCATCTTGCCTGCGTCAGTCTTAGGTTCAGCATCTAGCACTGTGACCTTATTCGCACCAGCAGTTAACAAATCACGATGCTGCTTCTCATTGGGAATGATGTTGATGAACAACCGTTCCAAGTCAGGATCAACTACGCCAGACTGTTTTATGAAACGCTGGTATAGGTACTTAAAATACCGCTCCACTTGGCTGAAGAAAGTTTCCAACTGTGCGTCTGGAGAGGTGTGTGAGCGCATGGCAAACATAGAGAAACTTTCTGCAAATAATTCTTGGGGGGACTCATCTGAGTTGTGATAAATTGCGACACCATCAATTCTTGACTCCCCAGTGTCAACGCGGCTCTCGCTGCCAAACGGTAGTGCATCTGCAAGTTTGGTAGTGTCTAAACTGCCATCCTCTTTATAGTATTTGCCCATAGAATCCATGAACTCAATTCTCTGAGTCGGAGTCAGAACATTGCCATACATCCAGTGTGCGACTTCATGATAGAAAGTCGCTAGTTTTGGTGTTGAGTAGCCGCTCTCTCTCCCAATTCTGATATTATTCTGTGTTGGATCTCCTTCCCAAGCATTAAGTCTTTTGGTTGATTTAAACTTAGGAGCCACATCTGCATGACCTAGTTCGCCAAAGCGATCAAATAAAGCAACTGCGTTCTCTACGAATACATCACCTTTGTCTGCAAATATCTTGCGGATTTGTAGGATCGATTCTTTGCGAGACTGGGTATTTTTTTGCACACCATTAGGCATTAACTTAGCACGCAGATTCTCAATCACTTTAGTGGCTTCGATACGTTTTTGGAAATCAGTGGAATTTTTAGCCCACTTCTTTCTAGTAACATCCAACGCGAGGGTTTCAAAACTTTGGATAGTTAGATTTTCAAAGACTGTGGCATCCAAATTCTTTTTAGGAAATATGCCTTTAAGTGCGCCACGCAACATGCTGCTATCTTCTGGGGTAAGCCCAAGATCATCTAGCGTGGTAACGGTTAACTGCTCAAAAGGTATTGGCTCTGGATCACTGACCTTTGGAGCAGGAGAAGCAGCGACAGTCTCTCCATCTGGATTTGTTTTAGCTGCTGGAGCTTCTGGAGCTACTGGAGCTGTAGCTTCTGGAGTTCTCGATGGTGAAGAGGCTTCGATGATCTTAATGATGTCATCAAAAATTTTGGCATCATCCATCGTTGGAATATCAGATTCCATCGCTGCCGTGGTGTAGTCTGGGCCTTGGGTAGGCTCAACTGGCGTTTCCTTTGGAGCAGTTAGCTCATTGATAGTTGCCGCAGCTTCATCGAGTGTAGATGTTGGAGTGGCTGTTGGTGCTACTGGAGTGGCAGATGCAGCTTGCTCATCCGTGTAGGCTTTAATTCGAGCAGCCAGATCATTGATAGAGACAAGGGAAAGGTCTTCACCTTCTTCTTTTTTAAGCCCCTTAGACTCAACGATCTTCTTCATTAAGTTCTTGCGCTGGTCTGGACGCTTGCTCTTGACTGCGTTATCTATGGTCTTTTGCTTAACGCCTAGTTCTTGGAGAAGTGCAATGGACTCATCAGTTAGATCGGCACGCCTTCGCCCAATGGGTTTAGCTTCTGGTACTACTGCCTCAATTAAATCGTCTGCTACTGCTGGAGACCCTTCTGGAATTTCTGATGCTGCTGGAGCTAGGTCTTGACCATCCGCAATAACTTCTGCAACTGTGGGTTCTCCTGTGGCTACATCTACCTTGGTGGCAGCAGGAGCTAAAGTGGGTTCTGGAACTGTGGTTGGAGAGATTGGATCGGCAACATCAACGTCAGCTTTAGGAGCTGTCGGTACTGCTTCGGCAACTGGAGCCGTAGCTTCTGGTGTTGCTGGCATAGCTTCATCGGCAGCTCTTTGAGTGCCATCAAGGGTATGGCGTATGGTGACGACATGTTCTTGAAGCGTAATAATTTTGGCACGTTCTTTAAGAAGCGTCTCTAGTTCTTTACCTTTTGCGCCAGCACGAGTTGCAGTGTCAATTTCATCTAACCGAGCTGCTGCACTAGCAACGCGAGCGCGAAGTTCGTAAAGAAACTTTTCATGAGCGACTAATGGCGCACGAGCTGCTGGATCACCGACTGCCTCAAGAGCACTTTTTATACGATCAATAGATTCAGTGATAACAGATTCATCATCACGGTCACGCCACATTAATTTAGTTTGGGCATCGATAGCTGCGTCTTCTTTATCCATTGACGCACGTTGGGCATCCATAGCATCGAAGTCGGCTGACTCAGCAGCATCTTCAGCAGCACGTTGATCGTATGATGCTTGTGTTTCTGTTTCTACCTTTGCAGCAGCTCCTGCTGGAGTCAGAGCGAAATCTACTTCTGCTTGAGTCATGCTTGGAATTGTTTCTGGCGTGTATCCTTCATCAAGAAGACGTTGTGCTTGCTTTGTTCCGATGCGAGCACCCCATGCTCCAGAGAACGCAGCCATTATTCCACCAAGGCCAGCACCAGCAGCTAGACCTATACCAGCAGCCATTGCTCCTCGGCCTAGAGAGTATTCATCACTCAGGCCAACTTCTCTCTCGTATCCTTGAGTTAGTGCATCTATGCCTACTCCGACTGGAGCACCAACTGCACCTTCCACAAATGCACCACGTTTGGCAGCAGCTTTTACGCCAGCTCGCATGCCACTTTCTCCAACTGCTACAGCTCCACGAGCTGCGGCCTTGCCCACAACTCCACCAGCACCAAAGCCGACAAGGTTAATAGGGTCAGCCAGAACAGATTGGCCTATGTTGGCTGCAACATGGAATCCACCGATGTGATCAGCAAAGCCACCCTTGCTGTTGAGCATGGGTACTTTATGATAAAGGGATGACATGCGTGCCATGTGAGCACGTTGGTCTTCGTTAGCACTGCTTGCTTCGGCCCAATTAATGCCAGCACCAATGGTGTTGAGGTTGTTCCAAGATTGATCTTCATGGAACTCCTCAAGCATCTCTTTGTCATCTATGAAGTAACGGCCTTTCCATTTTCGGTAGTAGTCACGAATGTCAGCCAGCGCACGAGGGTCACTAAGGATTTGATCGTCTGGTGTGTCTTGAAGGTAGGATGCGGATAAAGAAGATGGACTCAAAGACTCACGTTCAGCTTTGACTTTTGCTAGGCGTGCGATGGCATTGGCATTGGGTAAAGACATTCGGTACTCCAGTTTCCGAAATTAATTTATTAGGGAAACTGTATTGGAGTACCGCTTTTTGGTCGTCCTATGGGTCTAACATCTCCTCCATGATTTTGGCTACACGATTTTGCATTGCAACCACTTCCCTGTGTATGTCTCTTTGTTGGGTACTCATGTCGCGCCTCTTTTGTGCATCACTCTCAGATAAAATATTTACTGAAAGCTCATCATATTTAGACTTGTATTTCTCAAACCTAGCTTCCGCTCCTATCAGCGTTTGTTGCTGAGTGTTTAATTTAGCCAGTTCAGTTGGTAATCCATTACTAGGATTCCATGTGTTGTTGTTGGTATATTTTTTAATCTTCGCATTAATAATGGATAGTCCATCATCTATGCTGTCAAGGTCTCCCGTTGTCTTGGTGAATAAGACAGGATTAAACGTATAACCTTGTTTAGTTTGCTTCGGCTTTGGTGCAGGCTTGCTCTTAGCCGCGCTACTGGCTGCTACCAATATATCAGTCATCTTTTTCAAGGCCGCTTGAGCTTGATCAAAAGTTGCTCTTACTCCAAAGGCTTTTTGGTGGTCTCCTTGACGAGCATTAATGTCAGCATTCATTTCGATAATCAGGTCTGCTAAGGCAGCTTGAGCATCTATATAATTAACAGAATTATTGTTCGTAAGCGCATGATCCATTTGTAATAAATATGTATTTATCTCTTCCTGTGTTTTAGAAACGTATACCTCTTCGTATTTTTCTGGAGTGTATTGGCTTACTCCAAGTTCCATCAGTTTCTGAGTTATTAATAGCTGTCTTTGAGCGTTATAGGTTATTGGCTTTAACCCATTGTTAAATGCTGCTAACGTATTTGGATGTGTTGGGTTAGTTATCTCTGCATCAAACGCTGCAATAATTTCACTTTGATCCATGTTGCTATCAAAAGCACCACTTTCTATTTGCTCTTGCGCCCAGTCTTGAAGACCTCCTAAGAATGTGTCTTTTTTTATGTGATACTTATTTTGTACTATAGCAACCGCTGCATGAAGAGAGTCATCAAAGTAGTCAACGACATTGTTATCAGCATTCGTTCTTATGCCATCTACATACTTCTCTATTTTTTGCGTGGCTGCTATTAACCCTGCTTTATTATCAGCGTTGTGTTTAGCCATCTCTGCGTAAGTGGCCCTATCCATTATCTTTAGGGATTCCCTCCATGTACGCTTAATAATAGCTGGGTCAGTGATTTGATAATCTTTTAAAACAGAAGTAATCGATTCAAGAGTTGCGGTTCCATTTGCCACGGAAACATCTATCTGCCCTCCAGTAGGACTTCTGGCTGCTACCAACTGCTCTGCTGGATAGTTCGCATTAGTTTGCTCGTTCTCAAGATCCGTTTGAGTGTTGTTTTTAATTTGCTGACCATCATCAACAGCCGTGCTCGCATTAGTTGCTGCGCGTTCGGTCACAAGTTGAGCCGCTGTTAAGATGGCTTTAGTAACATCAGCGTGGAAAGTGTATTGGCCTTGGGCAAATTTCAGATCAGATTGCTCTTGTTCAATAACTAAGCGAATTATATCTTTTTCAGCCTTCTCTATTGCTGCATTTTTTTCTACTAAAGTTAAATTATTAAACTTATTTTGGTAAGTGTCAGCAACAACCTTTTGAGCAGCAGCAAGAATAGCTTCCTCTTCTTTTCTTTTAAATGTGACCTGTTGATTCTTAAATGTGATTCTGCCTTCTGCAAAAACGTCTCTGCCTTCTGCAAAGATAATATCAGCCTGATTAAATTCCTTATCTCTTTGAGCTTCAGTCTTTATAGCTTTAGCTACTGCGTCATCTATGAACTTAGGGTCTACATTAGAATAAACTCTCTTTAAAGTTTCTGCGTCAAAAGACCCAGTGGCTATAAGCTCCATTACTTTCTGCATCTGTGGGGCTTGAACTTCTGAATAAAAACCCTTCTGCATTTCACCCAAGCGATTCCCCCCAACACCTGATTGTCTAATATAAGACTCTATCATAAGTGGGTTGTTTTCAAACATTTCTGTAAAGCTAGTGTTTAAATCTTCGACTGATCTGGCACCATCTCCTAGCATAGAGTTTTCATTAAGACCTTTTTTAAGGTCTTCAAGTACAAATGCGTCTACTCTTCTTTGTTGCTCCGTAGCAGCGAAGTCAGTAGCAGCTTGCTTCTCTGCAAGAGCTTTGTTCTGGGCAGTAACAATGCCTTGGAGACGTTGTTGAGTTGGAGCGTGACGCTGCATTACTCCACCTGAGTTGGAGTTCCAAGCGTCCGACAAACTTTGCTCGGTCACTTCTATGCCAAGGTCAGATTGGTTCTTTATGTGTTCGTTAAATAACTTC
>Ga0114997_10002222_pt1 | contig 15734 bp, 11 predicted proteins | sample ArcticOcean_MG_C_2_FD_87045 | JGI IMG/M metagenome (GOLD analysis project Ga0114997, IMG submission 87045) | Marine microbial communities from western Arctic Ocean - ArcticOcean_MG_CB4_136 | ecosystem: Environmental > Aquatic > Marine > Oceanic | place: Arctic Ocean: Canada Basin | collected... | reverse complement strand
TTATTTTTAAAAAAAATAGAAATCAAATAATGAAAGATGCTTCTACTTACTTTTCAAAAAATAAAATTATTAATTTAAAAGAATTTCTACTTAAAGAGAACTTGATTAATTCATTAGAAAATTCAATAGAAATAGACTCATTTTCAAATGGATATTCAAATTTAACTTATTTAATTTCAACAGATTCAAGAAAACTGGTGCTTAGACGGCCACCTGAGGGAGCTATAAAAAGAGGACATGATATGGGGAGAGAGTATAATGTTCTTTCTAATCTCATTTCTGAATTTAAACAAATACCTGAAGTTTATTGTTTTTGTGATAATCCAGAAACTATAGGAGCTCCTTTTTATATCATGGAAAAAGTAGATGGGATTATACTCACTGAAAATGAGGCAAAACAAAGAATAATTTCTCCAAAAGAATATGAAAAAATTTCCACTATATGGTTAGATACCTTTATTAAACTTCATGCTGTTGATTACAAAAGAGCTGGACTTCAAAGCCTTGGAAAACCTGATAATTATATTGAAAGACAAGTGACTAATTGGGGTAAGCAATATATCAAAGCTGCTACAGAAGATATTCCTGAAGCTTTAAAAATAATTAATTGGATGAATGAGAATCAACCTAAAAAACATGATTCTTGTTTAATTCATAACGATTATAAATATGATAATGTGATTTTCAACGATTCCACTTGGTCTGAAATTAATGCAGTTTTAGATTGGGAAATGTGTACGATTGGAGACCCTTTAATGGATTTAGGAACCTCACTCGCATATTGGACAACAAATGAAGATGGCCCTATAATAATTAAAAATTTTCCATCTCCCACCAATCAAAAAGGAAACCCTTCTCGTCAAGAAATAGTTGATCAATATGCTTTAAAAAGCGGAAGATCAATTAATAATCTTGTTTTTTATTACGCCTTTGGATTATTTAAAATCGCCGTAATCGTTCAACAAATATATTATCGATACGATAAAGGGATGACTCAAAATAAAAAATTCTCTAAACTTAACGAAGCTGCTCGATTTTTCTGTATTATGGCATGGCAGGCTATTCAAAATAAAAGAATTGACCGTTTGTTTTAGTTTAAAAGCTCATAAATACCGGCTATCCCCTGACCACCTCCTACACATGCGGTAACCATTCCATAGCGCTGATTTCTTCTCCTCATATCATTTAGAAGTTGTATTGAAAGTTTTGCCCCTGTGCAACCTAGAGGATGCCCTAAAGCAATAGCACCTCCATTTGGATTAACAATTTCAGGATTCAATCCAACTTCTTTGATGACAGCTAAAGCTTGAGTAGCGAAAGCTTCATTTAACTCGACTTGTTCGATATCATTGATCTTTAAACCTGCTTGCTTTAAAGCTTTTGGAATTGCTATACAGGGACCTATCCCCATATAAAGAGGATCTACTCCTCCAACAGCTGCACTAATTAAGCGGGCAATTGGTTTTAAATTCAATTTTTTAACAATTTCTTCACTTACAACTAAAGTAAAAGCTACTCCGTCAGAAGTTTGCGAAGAATTTCCGGCAGTAACGATTCCACCAATCTTAAATGCAGGTCTTAATTTAGATAAACCTTCTATAGAGGTATTTCTTCTAACCCCTTCATCATTTTGAATTACTCTAGTAAAGGATTTTTTTAAATCATCTTCAACATAAACTGATTCAACCTCTACAGGAACGATTTCATTTATAAAATTACCGGCATCAATTGCTAACGCAGCTTTTTTGTGAGATTGTAATGAAAATAAATCGGCATCTTCACGGGTAATGTTATATTTATGAGCTACAGCTTCAGCTGTTGCCCCCATTGAGACATGATAATTTATATTTTCCATGTTAGCTTTATAACTTGGAGAAAGTTTGTACCCCGTCATAGGTATCATACTCATGCTTTCTGCACCACCTGCAACATAAATATGACCAAAACCAGCTTTAATCTTACCAACAGCCATAGAAATAGCCTCTAATCCAGAAGCGCAATATCTATTGATTGTTATTCCAGGAACTTCATTCCCTAATGCTCTAGCAGAAATAAGCCTCCCTATTTGAAGACCTTGCTCTCCCTCAGGGTTAGCACAGCCTACAATTACATCATCAACTAATTTTGGATCTAACTCAGGAAATTGAGCCAAAAGATGTTTAATTACAATAACAGACAGATCGTCTGATCTAAAATCTTTAAAGCTACCTTTTTTAGACCTTGTTACAGCTGATCTATAGCCTTGAATTATATATGCTTCCATTTTTTAATTTCTTAGTGGTTTATTATTCATTAATAAATATTGTATTCTATCTAATGTTTTTTGATTTCCTAGAAGGCTTAACATCCCCTCTCTTTCAAGGTTAAGTAAGTATTGTTCACTAACATTTTGTGGCGATGAAAGATCTCCACCCGACATTACATAAGCAATCTTTTGAGCAATTTCAACATCATAATCAGACATATAACCTGCAAGTTTAAATTCATTAATTGCAGAGTAAAGTGTAGCTATTCCTGAATTTCCCAAAACTTCAATATCATAACGATGACTTGGAGGCATATAGTTTTTAGATAATTCTAAAACTTTATCTTTAGCCATTGCAATATTTCTATTTGTATTTACACAAACTGTATCTCGCCCAGAAATTAAATAATTATAATCATATGCTTCCCAAGCTGAAGTAGATACACTTGCAGTAGCGATAGCTTTAAAATGATCAATTAAAATAGGCATTTTAACGTCACCTTCATAAAATCTATCTGAAGCTCTTAGAACTAATTCCTTAGTGCCCCCTCCGGCAGGAAGCAACCCTACCCCAACTTCTACTAACCCGATATAAGACTCTGCCGCATAAATTCCAGCATCACAATGCATTGCTATTTCACATCCACCTCCAAAAACATATCCTTGAGTAGCAGCCACAATAGGGATTTTAGATGTTCTTATTCGCATATTAAGATTTTGAAAGCCTTCTATTAATAAAGAAAGGGCTTTAAACTCTTTTTGCATAGCCAACATGCCAACGTTCATAAGGTTAGCCCCAACAGAAAATTGTTTAGCGTTGTTTCCAATTACAACCCCATTCCAGCCCTGGTCTTCTGCAATCAATATAGCTTGATGTATTCCATTTCCAACTCCATCTCCAATTGAATTACTTTTTGAAGTAAATTCAACGCACAAGACTCCTTCTCCTATGTCATGAACGGTACATTCACTGTTTTTATAAACTGGCTCTTTTGATCTTATAGAATCTAGAATAATAAATTGATCTTCACCAGGAAAATCAACAAAAGTAAAAGTATTAATATCTAAATATTTTCTTTTTCCATTTTCTAACTTATAAAATGAATCGATATTTTTCTTTTTCATTTTATAAATCCATGAGGGTAATTTCTCTCCATTACTTTCTATTAGTGAAATCCCATATTCAAACCCTAAAGAATCCCAATATTGAAAAGGACCAAAATCCCACATGTAACCTGCTCTCATAGCATTATCCACAAAAAAGAATTGATCTGAAATCTCAGGCACTCTATTTGCCGAATAAGCTAATAAGGAAGCAAAGTATTTTTGAAGAAAAATATTTTCACGCTCATTGCCTTCCAAAAGCATTTTTATTCTTTTGTCAAATCGCTCAATGTTTTTAGCTTTTTTCAAAACATCTAATTGAGGTCTTATGCTAGGTTCATATTTTAAACTTTTAAGGTTTAATGCATTTACAATAGTTTTTCCTTTGCCATCTTTAAGATTAGTTTTTTCATAAAAACCCTTTTTTGTTTTGTTACCCAGAAAATTATTTGATACTAAAAAATTTATATATTCTGGAGTTGTAATTTCACTAAAAGAATCTATAAATTCATCCCCTTTTACTGTTGCTCTAACAAACTTACTTACATTTTCACCTGTATCAATTCCAACTAAATCTTGTAAACGAAATGTGCCAGTATTAGGTCTACCTATAACAGGGCCAGTCAAAAGATCTACTTCTTCAATTTTAAAACCCATCTCCTGAGTTAAATCTAATATTTTCATGCTAGACATAACCCCTAATCTATTAGCTATAAAAGCAGGAGTATCTTTACACATTACGGTTTGTTTTCCAAGAAAAAGATCACCAAACTTCATAAAATATTGAATCATTTTTGAATCACTTTTTTTATGAGGGATTATTTCTAATAATCTTAAATATCTAGGTGGATTAAAAAAATGTGTGCCGCAAAAATGTTTTGTAAAATCATCACTTCTATCTTCAACTAACATTTCAATAGGAATACTTGAAGTATTAGAACTAACAATTGAACCCTTTTTTCTAAATTTTTCTACCTTTTCAAAAATTTGTTTTTTAATCTCTAACTTTTCAATTACTACTTCTAGAATCCAATCTGCATCTGAAATTTTTTCGAAATCATCTTCAAAATTACCTGTTTCAATTCTATTTGAAAAATCTTTTTTATATAAAGCAGCTGGTTTTGATTTAATAGCATTAGATAGAGAAGTATCAACTATTCGGTTTCTAGCATTCTTATTTTTTTTATCAGCATCCGAGAGGTCAAAAGGAACTATATCTAACATTATCACCCTCATGCCAACATTTACTAGATGACAAGCAATACCCGCACCCATAACACCTGACCCGAGAACTGCAACGGTTTTTAATTTATATTTCATTTATACGATTTTGATTTCTTATTAAACTTACATTAATAAAAATTGTAGATGATAAATTTATAAAAAAAATTATGAAAAAATGACACAGTGTCATTTTTTATTTTAATTTTACTTAATAAATAAAAACTATGAAAAAATGTCAGATTACGTAAACATGAATACTCTTAAATTTCTAGTTAAAGATGTATTCGAAGCCAAAAAATTATGTGAATTAGATCGATTTTCCGACTATGACATTGATGCTTTTAATATTCTTCTGGATTCTTCTAAAAGTTTTTCTGACAAGTTTTTAAGACCTTATTACAAAGAAATGGATCTTCAACCAGCACACTATAAAGATGGAAAAATAATTGTTCATCCAAGTGTCGAAAAAGTAATGAGAGGTGCCGGAGAGAACGGCACAATTGGAGCAACTTTTAGTTACGAAAATGGAGGCATGCAATTACCTCATTTAATTAATCAAGCAACTGGACATATAGCGGGATGCGCTAACAATGGCGCAATAGGTTATCCTGGACTTACAGAAGGTGCCGCGAATTTAATTGTAACATTTGGTTCTGAAGAACTTAAAAAAAGATTCATACCAAAGATGCTAAATGGTAAATGGGGAGGGACAATGTGTTTAACTGAGCCTCAAGCCGGGAGTTCTCTTTCGGATGTAATAACTTCAGCAGCTCCTTTAGAAGATGGAAGTTTTTCTATTAAAGGTGATAAAATTTTTATATCAGGAGGAGATCATGAATATTGTGAAAATTTTATTCATTTAGTATTAGCTAGAATAGAGGGCGCTCCAAGAGGAACAAAAGGAATTTCATTGTTTGTAGTTCCTAAAAATAAATTTAATTCAGAAAAAATAACTGAAACTAATAACGTTACTACTATTGGAGATTTTCAAAAATTAGGAGAAAAAGGCTTCTGTACTACTCACTTGGCTTTTGGAGAAAAAGGTGTTTCACAAGGATGGCTTATAGGTGCTGAAAATAGAGGATTAGCTCATATGTTTCAAATGATGAATGGTGCTCGAATAGATGTAGGAATGAAAGGAGCTTCTTTATCTACTGCGGCTTATTTGTCTTCTTTAGAATATGCTAAAGAAAGACCTCAAGGAAGAAGAATAAAAAGTGGTGGAGATAAAAATATAGATGAAAATCAAGTTAATATTATTGATCATCCAGATGTTAGAAGAATGTTGCTATTACAAGAATCCATTTCAGAAGGAGCTTTATCTCTTTTATTACAATGTTCACTTTATCATGATCTATCAATTGCTTCTGATAAAGAATCTCAGGAGAAATATCATGATCTACTTGAGATATTAACTCCAATAGCAAAAACTTTTCCAGCAGAAAAAGGGTTAGAATCCATAAGCAATGGACTTCAAGTTTTAGGTGGATACGGATTTTGCACTGATTATGACCTGGAACAATATTATAGAGATATCCGCATAATGTCATTATATGAAGGAACAACCGGGATTCAGTCTTTAGATCTAATGGGTAGAAAAATTGTCATGAAAAATGGTGCAGCAATGAAACTTCTTATAGATGAATTTAAACATACTATCGAAAACGCTAAAGCATATAAAGAACTTAAACCTTATGCTGAACGTTTTAAAATAAAATCTAAAGAGTTAGGTGAGGTTATTATGAAGTTATTAGAATTCGCCATGAAAGGTGAACATGAAAGATATATTTCAGATGCAACAATTTTTATGGAGTACATGAGCACTATCGTAGTTGCTTGGCAATGGCTTAAAATGGCTACATTTGCAAAGACTTCTCTTATAAATGGTGACTCTACTTATTCTATTAGTTTTTATGAAAGAAAAATTCATGCAATGAAATTCTATTTCAAATACGAATTATCTAGATCACAAGGAATTAAAGAAATTCTTTTACATCCTGATAGTTTAACAATTTTAGATAAAGAAAAATTAATTTTTATATAATAAGAAATTATGAGTGATAATATAGTTTATGATCAAATGAAGGAAAAAGCTGAAAATGCTGAACCTATTGGAGGCACTTTAAAGTTTGTAGTAGATGAAAACATAGTATATATTGATGGTTCTGGTGACGCCAACAAAATTACTACAGAAAATAAAGAATCTGATTGCACAATAAGCACATCATTAGAAGTTCTACTAAAATTAAAAAATGGAGAAATTAATCCTATGACGGCTGTTATGGGTGGTCAAATAAAAATAACTGGAGACATGGGGCTTGCAATGAAAATACAGTCACTTTTAAGTTAAATTTTAAAATATCCATATGAATATTTTAGTATGCATAAGTAACGTTCCTGACACAACCTCTAAGATTAATTTCGTAAAAAATGACACTGAATTTGACACAAATGGTGTTCAGTTTATTATTAATCCAAATGATGAGTTTGGATTGACAAGAGCTATTTGGCTTCAACAAAAACAAGGTGCTGAAGTTACTGTTTTGACTGTTGGAGGAGTTTCTTGCGAACCAATACTAAGAAAATGTCTTGCAATAGGAGCTAATAAAGCTATAAGAATTGACGCATCTGCTACTGATGGTTTTTTTGTCGCTGAACAAATATCAGAAATTTGTAAAACCGAAAATTATAATCTTATTATTACAGGAAGGGAATCTATTGATTACAACGGAGGCATGGTCCCTGGCATAATAGCTGGGATATTAGATTTTAATTATATAAGCAATTGCATCCAGCTTAATATTGAAGGAGATAATGTTACTGCAGCAAGAGAAATAGATGGTGGGAAAGAAATAATTTCAACTTCATTACCTATAGTAATTGGAGCTCAAAAAGGTTTAGTTGAAGAAAAAGATTTAATTATTCCGAACATGAGAGGGATAATGCAAGCAAGAAAAAAGCCACTTACTGTTTTACAGGCATTAAATATTGAACCTAAATCAAAAACAATAGGATTTAAAAAACCTTCACCTAAGGGAGCTGTAAAATTAGTTGCCGCTGAAAATATTGACGAATTAATTAATCTATTACATAACGAGGCTAAAGTAATTTAATATGTCTATCCTAGTTTATACAGAGTCAGATAATGGCTTATTTAAAAAATTAGCGTTTGAAACTATATCATATGGCAAAGCCTTATCAGAAAAATTAAACACTAAAGTTATTTCAATTAGCATTAATATTGAAGACACTTCTGAACTAGCTAATTATGGTGTAGATAAAAGTATTGTAGTTTCAAATACTTTACTTAATTCTTTTAAAGCAAAATCTTATGCAAGTGTAATTTCCCAAATTGCAAAAAAAGAAGAATCAAATATTATAATATTAAGTAGCAGCGCAGATTCTAAATATTTAGCACCTCTTCTTGCAGTTAATTTAAAAGCAAGCTACTCATCTAACGTTGTTTCTATTCCAGAATCTACTAGTCCCATGATTGTAAAAAGGTCGTGCTTCACAAATAAAGCTTTTAATTTATCAATATTAAATTCCGCAATAAATATTATTGGGGTTTCAAATAACGCCTTCGGAATTCATGAAAATAAGAGCAATCCTGAAGTCGAAATAGAGAATGTTATTTTAACTGAAGAATCTTTAGAAATTAACTCTATAGAGAAGATTGTAGGTAAAACTACTATTGCAGATGCAGATATAGTTGTTTCAGGAGGTAGAGGATTAAAAGGGCCTGAAAACTGGCATCTTATTGAAGACTTAGCAGAAGTTTTGGGAGCTGCAACAGCCTGTTCAAAACCAGTTTCTGATATGGGATGGAGACCTCACAGTGAACATGTTGGTCAAACCGGAAAACCGGTGGCATCAAACTTATATATTGCAATTGGCGTTTCAGGAGCAATACAGCATGTGGCAGGAATAAATTCTTCAAAAGTAAAAGTGGTTATCAACAATGATCCTGAGGCTCCTTTTTTTAAAGCAGCTGATTATGGAATTATAGGAGATGCTTTTGAAGTACTCCCAATATTGACAGAGAAATTAAAAACTTTTAAGCTTAACTTGTAGAAATTAAATATTATTTACTTAATAGCTTTCTATTTTAATTTTCCATTTTCATAAATTATTTGCTTTATTAATTCACCTGAAGAATTATAATCTTTCCAAACACCATTTTTTCTTCCACTAGAGTCAAACTTAATAGTCTTTCTTATTTTTCCATTTGAATAAAAATAGGTTGTTTCTCCTGTTAAAATACCATTATAAAAATTATTTACTTCTTTTAACATTCCATTTTCCCAATATACATTTCGGACTCCATTAAAATTTCCGGAGTTATAATTTACAGACTCTAACAATCTTCCATTTTCAAAAAACCTCCTCTCTACACCTTGCATTACTCCATTATTATAGAAGCATTCCTTTTTTAAAACACCATTTTCATAAAATTCTTTGTAATGACCATCGTAAAGTCCGTTTAGAGTTCTGAAATCAAGTAATAATTTATTGTTTGCTGATTTATTATATATTCTACCGGTATATTTTTCATTATTATTCATAAAAAAACTTTTACCGTCCTTAAAGATATTATCAATTTTATTTATAGAAATCCCTTGTTCATAATTACATCCAAAAACAAGAATAAATAAAATGGAAAAATTAAAATATTTCAAAATAAAAATTATTATTAAATTACAAACTTACTAATATCCTTTTAACCTTACATATCGATCTAAATGACAATTACTATCATCTAAAAGTTTTTGAAGAACTCTTGCCTTTTTAAGGTAAAAAACAATGGCTTCATGATCTGTAACGCCAATACCTCCATGCGCTATAGTTTTTTTATACGGCTAATTTTTAGTTGTAAGAACGGGATCAATAGCCTCTTGATTTCTACTACTGATAACAACTTTTGCTCCAAATTCAGCTAGAGCAAAAGCTATTGAGGCTCCAATTCCTTTACTTGATCCAGTAATAATTGCAACTTTACCAGTTAGATCAAAATTATTTCTTATATTTTCCATATTATTTTGGCATTGCTCTCCCCATTAGTATGAAATGTTATACCGATTCTTCGTCCCGTGACAAGTAAACATGATAATTAAATAAATTGCTTTGACACATCATTTTATCCTCCAGCATACATTCCACCGTCAATAACTAAAGAGTGTCCATTCACATAAGACGATTTATCATTCAATAACCATACTATCGACTCAGCTACTTCATCAGGCTGCCCCAATCTTTTCATTGGAACCCTATGTTTTGTAGAAAAATCAAGTATTGATTCAGGAATACTATTTAATATATCTGTCTCAATAAATGAAGGACAGACCGAATTTACTCTTATATTATGTTTCCCGTATTCAATTGCAGCAGTTTTAGATAAAGAAACAACACCATGTTTTGATGCTGAATAGACTGAGCCACCACCCATGCCTTGAAGACCTGCTAATGAAGCTACATTAACAATACCTCCTCCTCCTTGATTTAACATTACTTTGATCTCTTCTTTTAGACAATAAAAAACCCCACTAAGATTAACCCCAATTGTTTTATTCCAATCTTCTTGAGTTAATTCATGAAGAGAGGCAATTCTTCCACTTATTCCTGCATTATTTATAGCGAAGTCAATTCTACCGTGAATATTTACTACTTTACTTATTACTTTTTCAACATCACCAGACTTAGAAACGTCTAATTGAAAAAAATCAGCTTTTAAACCTTGAGCTAAGATGTCATTAACCAACTCCAATCCCTTTTCTTTATTGATATCTGAAATAACAACAGTGCCACCAAGATTAGCGATTTTAAGCGATGTTGATCTACCAATACCTATGGCTCCACCAGTAATAAAAAAAATTTTATTTTTAAATTTCATTTTTTTTATAAAAAAAGGGATGAAACTATTTATAGCTTCATCCCTTTAAACCAATTATACTAGAAAGAATAAGTAGCCTTAACTATCATTCTTCTACCTATTACAGGCATATTTGGGAATGCTCTATATTTTTTATCAAAAATATTTGATCCAGAAACGTCAAGTCTAAGACCTGTACCGAAATCAAATCCTATATTAAGGTCGAATAAATCTTTCACTAAAACTTTTCCGCCATATAAAGATAAATCAGAATTAAATGAAGAATCATGTTGATAAGAAAGGCTAGATCTCCATCCTTCATTTCCTTGAATATAATTAAATCCAGCTCTATATTTTTGCTGAGGTGCATTCAAAGAAGAAGTAAAAGGAAGATTATCATCCCCTACAGCCCATTCGTTTTGACTTAAGTAAGAAAAGTTTCCCCAATAAGAGAACTCGCTATTTAGAAAATATTCAAAAGAAGCATCAGCTCCCCAGTGAGATCTTGTAGCATCATTAAAATTTCTATAACCTATAGCAGGATGTAACCATCCATCTCCTGGAGGTACAACATTAGATTCAACAACACCAAATATTGGTTGAAATCCATCGGCTCCTATTTTTGCTACCTTATTATATCCTAGACCACCTAAAGTAAATGCTCCTGCAGCAGTATCTGCTAGACCTTGCATTGCTCCTGCTATAGAAACAGCTATAGCGGGAACACCTGGAACAAGTCCAGCATTTACTATACTAACATCAAGACTATTAGCTGCAGCAATTTGTTGATACTGTGCAGTAACACCACCTGTTACAACATTTTCTAAAGCAGTACTAGCTAAAACGTCATTAGCAACAGCAGCAGATAAAGCGCCAGGAACATCAGTGTTAAGAACTCCAACTGTTGGTCCAACGTCTGTATATCTTGTAAAACCTTTATTTGCGTATGTATATACATCTACAGAAACTTTAAGTTTATCTCCTATAATGCCATTATATCCAACTTCAAAAGAGGTTAAAGCTTGTATTTTAGATTTAGAAGTACCTGCAGTTGTAATATCAAAAGGTGTAGGTGTTCCACCTCCAGCTGCACTTAAGAGATTATATAGAAATAATTGACCTGTATACTGATTTTGAGGCCCAGCATAAGGTGTTCCTAATCCCAATTGTGGAGCATTTCCAGTAAGAAAGCCAATTAATGCAGGAGCAAAAGGTGCTAATATAGCAGCTGGTCCTCCAGGACCAAATGCAGCAGGAATACCTGCTATTGTTTGTGCAGCAACAGCTCCATAGGCAATATTAAGAGGGATACCAGGTGTTTGTTGTGGGATTTTAAGGCCACTACCTCCAGCTAATTCAATTAGCGAAGAAGAAGTGATTTCTTGAGCTTGATTTTGACCTGATAACCATGCACTTATACCAGTAGCATCTCCAACTTTACCAGAAACAGTCAGTAATGGAAAATCAATGTATTGCTGAATTGAAGAAACTCCACTAAGAGCTTTATTGTATGAGGCTCTAAAAGTATGCTTTTCATTAACTTTATAAACTAAAGCAACTCTAGGGGCAAAACCTCCCTCATCTAAGAATGTAAATTTATCATATCTGCCTGCATAAGTCAAATCTAATTTTTCAGATAGTTTAGTAGTTCCTTGTATATAAGCACCTACTATCCCATAAGGGTCATTTGCATCATTAGCTCCATAAAGACTCCCTTTTGAATCGGATACAATTTTTCTCCAGTCTCCACCAACAGTGAAATCAGTTTTTCCAAGTTCAAATGCATACTGAAGCTGCGCTTCAGTAGAAGATCTACCTGCTATCTGAGCAAGGCCAGTTCCATAAACAAAAGTAGGGGCTTCTGGGCTACCACCATCATTCGAGTTGTAAGATACTTGAGCAAACAATCCACCAGATTGCATTCTTGCTTGTAACCAGTGATCATTTCCTTGAGTATATCCAGGGCCTAAATTATTAAAAAACAATCCTCCACCATTAGCCATTCCAGTAGAAAAAACATAATTAGTGTTATCGTTAGGTCTGAATTCAAGATGAGCATTTACAGAATAATTTTTATACTCAGCAATTAATGGATTTCTATCACCATCAGGATCAAGATCATCAGGACCTAATAATAATTCTCCTGGTTTAGATAAATCAACTTGACCATTAGTGATTCCTGGGTTATAAATAGATGTTGCATAAGTTGAAATTATATCTGCATCTGCTTCAGAGTCTAATGTAAAATCATCTCCTTTTGAGTATTTAACGTTAATTTTGTAACCAAATGTTTTAGAGTCGTTTGAATATGCATGACGAAGACTATATCCTATTGTATTCATTTCACCACCATATAATTCAACAGTAGTTCCAGGATGATCTATAGCGCTTTTAGAAATAAAGTGGATTACACCTGAGGTAACTCCAGGTCCGTATAATGCGGAAGCAGCTCCTCTAACAATCTCTACTCTTTCTAAATCAATATTAGATAAACCAGTTTGGTAACTTAATAACTTCCCTGCAGCTGGAGTAACTAAATAACGATAATCTAGCATAGGAAAAGTAGCCGTTCCAAATACTCCTGAACCTGCTCTCATCTCAATGTTTATTGAATTAGCAGAATGCTGTTGGATTTGAACTCCAGCTATATTAGCTAAACTTCTTACTGGATCAACTACCGCAGCAGAATTTTCCAGCTTTTTAGTTGAAATCACAGATACAGAGGCAGGAGCATCAAGAATTTTTTGAGGTTTTCTCGAAGCAGAAATAATAATTTCTTGAAGATTCTGTCCTATGTTTAACTGAATATTAAGAACTTGATCTGCAGAAGTCACTTCTATTGTTTTTAAAGCAAAGCCAATAGAACTTACTTCAATTGAAAAAGGAAGTTCTTGATTTGTTTTTAAAGTGAAATTACCATCAAAATCTGAAGAAGTACCTTGAGTCGTTCCTGCAACTATAATATTCACACTAGGCAATGGCTCTTGATTTTCAGAGTCGCTCACCGATCCACTAATGGTGATTTGCGCTTGAATAGAATTAACAAATAATAATGCCGCTATAAACATCATTCCTCGCTTAAATAGATTTGTTTTCATAGTTTTAATTTTAGTTTTTGATTTAGTTAGGTTAATTGTTTTATTATATATTCTTGATAAGCCAAATTCAAGGAGATCATATCTCGTTACTTTCTATAATATAAAAATACTTTATTTTTAATAAATTTCAAGTTAATATTATTTGATAAAGATACCAAAGCTGGATCAAAATAATAAGCTATTTACAGTATTTAAGTAAGCGATTAAATAACTAAAGGGAAATGAATTGCAAATCTTTAGGCAATCACACCCTTGGCTTAAGACCTAATAATGTTGACTTTATCCATTTTTTAAATAATAAATTACGGTTTCGGCCTCTCTTTTAACGAATATATTTTTTTAGCTCTTCAAATCATCCAATCTGACAAAACCAAGCTCGTAATACTCAAAATCGTATTATCTTATATACATTTGAAATAAAAAATTCAATTATTTTTTTGACCAAAAAACCAATATTCTTAATTTCTACATAATTAAAAGTAATGTATCTTTAATTTTATATTCAGATATACTTCGCTTCATGGAAATATCAACATTTCCATTACGTAGGTGTAGACTGTGTTTTCAGAAAAAGTGCTTTCGTGGCGGAGGGCTCATTAGGCACCGACCTCGCTTCTTTATACTTAACTACATGGATTTCAAGAACTTCTAATACATCAAATAATCTTTCTCTAATCTGTAAAGAGTTTTAATCCATTAAATGAACGATATAATAATCCAAGAGTAGAGCTAGAGCATAAAAAAATCTTTATATTTAAATTATATTGCAATTGACAAAGGCTATATGTCTCATAAAAACAAGTTGACAAAATTGCTATTTAAGGTTTCCTGGCTAATCAAATTTAGATAAGTAATTATTTTTGGTTTGCTCAATTAAACCCTAGAGGATTAAAAGAATATTTAATTCAAAAAGGAAAAGAATCCGTTCTTTATTATTTTATAGCTCATACTAACGCCAATTGGAATAGAGTTATATTCTAAATATTTAGAAGAAGAATACTATAATATAAATAACAATGAAATTATTTGAATTTGAAGAGCTTTCTAAAACAAAAATTAAAACACATAATTTTCACTTTATAATTTACACAATAAAAGATCATATACTTACCTTAACACTTAATAGGCCAGACAAAAAAAACGCACTCCATCCTCAAATGATTAATGAAATTGGATTAATCATGCAATACGCTAAATATTCAAAAAATATAAGAGTGATTATACTTCAGGCAAATGGAGACGTTTTTTGCGCAGGGGCAGATTTAAAAGCAATAAACGGAGATATCGAACCTCATAATTCAACTATTCCAGTTCCTAAAGAAAAAGTGCTTCTAGGTGAATTATTTAATAAATGCTATAAGCCTATTGTCTCAAAAGTTACTGGAAGCGTTTATGCGGGAGGTTATTTATTAATCGCTAGTAGTAGTTATGTAGTTGCCTTAGATCATTTAAAATTTGCCTTACCAGAGGTGAAAAGAGGTTTATTTCCTATGCAAGTAATGGCATCTCTTCTCAGGGTTATGCCTGCAAGAAAAGTTTTAGACTGGTGCATTAGAGGATATACCGTAAATGGAGATCAAGCTAAAGAATGGGGTTTAATTTCTAAGCTTGCTAAACCATCTAACATTGATCAAATTGTGACTGAATGGACTGAAGAAATTATCTCTAATTCACCTAAAGCTATTAATCTTGGAATGGAAGCTTACGATAATATTTTGAACACCTCAAATGATCACGAATATCTATATCAAATGCTCCAAAAAGCGATCCAATCTGAAGACGCTAAAGAGGGCTTGAATGCATTTAAAGAAAAAAGAACCCCAAATTGGACAAACGATTAATTATGAAATACACAGACATAACTTATTACAACAAAACCAGCATTACCTGGATCACAATAAATCGTACAGATAAATGAATGCTTTTAATGAGCAAATAGTTAAAGAATAGACGCATTTGTTTAAATAACTTAAAAGTTTTAAGAAAAAATTTTTAATGGAAATTATTAAATAAATAAATCTGATTATACTATTATTCAACTAAATAGAGGAAGAGCTAACCCTATTAACCATCAAATGGTTAAAGAGTTTCATTTAGTCTTAGAAAGATTAAAAAACAACGATTCAGTTAAAGGTATAATATTAACAGGTCAACGAAATTTTTTCTCAGTTGGTTTAGATGTTATAGAACTATT
>Ga0114997_10002221_pt1 | contig 15736 bp, 17 predicted proteins | sample ArcticOcean_MG_C_2_FD_87045 | JGI IMG/M metagenome (GOLD analysis project Ga0114997, IMG submission 87045) | Marine microbial communities from western Arctic Ocean - ArcticOcean_MG_CB4_136 | ecosystem: Environmental > Aquatic > Marine > Oceanic | place: Arctic Ocean: Canada Basin | collected... | reverse complement strand
ACCTTTTAATTTATTTGAAATTTTTGTGTTAACTAAGTTAACAGCACTTAAAACACTTTTTCCTAAGTATTTTTTATTATTTTTATCTCTTTTTTCAAAAGCTTCAAAAGTTCCTGTAGAAGCTCCCGAGGGACAAATCGCAGATGCACTAATATTTTTTACATAAACTTCTGCCTCAACAGTAGGATTTCCTCTGCTGTCAAATACTTGACGTGCCTTTACTTTTAAAATTTTACTCACTATTTTTTAATTAAATTATCAATATCGGTTAATTGTTTTAATAGATTTTCTAATTTATTTAAGGGAACCATATTGGGTCCATCTGAAGGAGCATTGTCTGGATCTTGATGAGTTTCAATAAAAACTCCAGCAACACCGACTGCTACCGCAGCTCTAGCCAAATATTCAACAAACTCTCTTTGTCCTCCCGAAGACTCTCCTTGTCCGCCAGGTTGTTGAACAGAATGAGTTGCGTCAAAAATTACTGGATAACCATTTTTTGCCATAATTGGTAAAGATCTCATATCTGACACTAAAGTATTATAACCAAAACTTGCTCCTCTTTCAGTCACTAAAATATTTTTGTTTCCAGATTCTTCAATTTTTTTTGTGACATTAACCATGTCCCAAGGTGCTAAGAACTGACCTTTTTTTACATTAATGATCTTGTTAGTTTTTGCGGCAGCAATTAATAAATCTGTTTGCCTACATAAAAAAGCTGGAATTTGCAGCACATCAACATGATCAGCAATAAGCGAACATTGTTCTTCGTTATGAATATCAGTTAAAATTGGAACATTTAATTCTTTTTTAATTTTATCAAATATTGGTAGTGACGATTCTAACCCTGCTCCCCTTTTACCTTTAAGACTTGTTCGGTTAGCTTTATCAAATGAAGTTTTATAAACAAAGCCAAGTCCAAATTTTTTTGTAATTTCTTGAATTTTCCCAGCCATATCCATGGCGTGCTGTTCCGTTTCAAGTTGGCAAGGGCCAGCAATAATAAATATTTTATTATCATTCGAAATTTCTATATTTCCACATTTAACTTTTATACTGCTCATTTATGATTTTTTGCTGCCTTGATAAATGAAGAGAATAAGGGATGAGGAGCCAAAGGTCTAGATTTAAATTCTGGGTGAAACTGAACTCCAATAAACCAAGGGTGATTTTGAAGCTCGATAGTCTCTGGCAACTTATTATCAGGTGATAAACCTGAAAAAATCATACCTTTTTTTTCAAATTTATCTTTAAATGCTACATTCACTTCATATCGATGTCTATGCCTCTCTTTGATAAATTTTGATTTATAAATTTTTCTAATAAAAGAATTATCTTTAAGTTTTGCATCATAAGAACCTAATCTCATCGTGCCACCAAGATCTTTATCGGTACCCTTGATCATTTTTCCATCTTTATTCCATTCATTAATTAATCCAATTATTGGTAAACCTTTTTTATTAAACTCACTTGAGGTAGCATTTTTTAAATTAAGTTCATTTCTAGCAAATTCAATAATTGCCATTTGCATCCCGTAACAAATACCCAAAAAAGGTATTTTGTTAATTCTGGCAAATTTGATTGATTCTATTTTCCCGTCCGTTCCTCTTTTTCCAAATCCACCTGGTATTAAAATTCCAGAAATATTTTTAAGTTTTTTCTTTATCTCAGAAACTTTTAGTTTTTCAGAATCTATTCTAACTAGATTAACTTTAATTTTATTATCTATACCACCATGTGTTAAAGCTTCATCTAAAGATTTGTATGCATCTTTTAACTCAACATATTTACCTATGATTGCAATATTAACCATTTTTTTGTTTTGTAAAATAATCTTAGTTATTTTTTTCCAGGGATTTAAGTTTACTGGTTTTTTTGATTTTAATTTAAAATAATTTAATACTTGGATATCTAATTTTTCTTTAAAAAAACTCATAGGAGCCTCATAAATAGTTCTTACATCAACAGTCTCGATTACATTCTCGATATCTACATTGCAAAATAATGATATTTTTTTTCGGTGTTCAAGTGGAATGGGCCTTTCCGATCTACAAATAATTATATCAGGTTGAATTCCAATACTTCTTAATTCTTTGACAGAATGCTGGGTTGGTTTTGTTTTTATTTCGTCAGAAGATTTTAAATACGGTACTAACGTTAAATGAATGAATAGTGCATTTTTTTTACCTACATCATTAGCAAATTGTCTAATAGCTTCTACAAAAGGTAAGCTTTCAATGTCACCTACTTTTCCTCCAATTTCACATATTACAAAATCTTCTTTTGATGATTCATTTTTAATAAATTGTTTTATGCGATCTGTAATATGGGGAATAACCTGAACTGTTTTACCTAAGTATTCACCTTTACGTTCTTTTTTCAAAACGTCACTATAAATTTTTCCTGTTGTTATATTGTCAGATTTTTTCGCAGACACACCAGAGAATCTTTCATAATGACCTAAGTCCAAATCTGTTTCAGCTCCATCATCTGTCACAAAAACTTCTCCATGCTGGAATGGGCTCATTGTTCCAGGGTCAACATTCAAATAAGGGTCTAACTTTCTTATTCTAACTTTGAAACCTCTAGACTGCAAAAGATATGCTAGTGATGCTGAAGATAGACCTTTGCCTAAAGAAGAAACCACACCGCCGGTGACAAATATATAACGCGCCATGGAATTATCTTATAACGAATAAAAAATGAATTGAAAAGTAATAATTAATTATTTTCAGGTATTGATGGGGTATCTTCGATTTTCTCTTCAACTGTGTCTAAAACTGAACTTGAGGGAGTAAGTTCTGCTCTTGAAATTATTGTTAGTGCCAAACTACATATTATAAATAGAGTTGCGACTATAGCAGTTGCTTTAGTCATAAAACCACCAGCAGATCTTGATAACATAAAGTTTTCTTGAGAAACACCTATACCTAAAGCACCACCCTCTGATTTTTGTAACAATATTAGCAAGACCAAGATAAAAGCAAGAATGATGTTAATAACAAGCAGTATATTTTCCATGATGGACTAATTAAAGGTTTTTTTAATTATATCAATAAATTTTTTTGATTCTTGAGATGCTCCACCAATCAAAAAACCGTCAATGTTGCTAATATTTCTAAATAGATGGATGTTATCTTTATTAACAGAACCACCATATAAAATTTTTGGTGATTTTTTATTAAATTTACTTTTAATGAATGAAATCAATTTTATTAAATCGTCTGATTTGGGTATTAACCCTGTGCCTATAGACCAAACTGGTTCATAAGCTATAATTATATTTGATTTATCTTTAATCGATTGCAAGCCATTAATAATTTGCTTTTCTAAAACTTTATTAGTTTTTTTATTTTTTTTTTCTTTTAAAGTTTCACCAATACAAAATATGATTTTTAAACCTGATTTGATTGCACTTTTAATTTTTAAATTAATTAATTTGTCATCTTCACCCGCCTGTCTATTTTCTGAATGGCCCAAGATTACATATTTAGCTCCAACATTTTTTAGCATTCTAGAATTTACACTACCTGTGAAAGCACCATAATCATCACTGTGATGGCAGTTTTGTGCTCCGACATCTATCTTAGTTTTTTTAACTTTTTTTGATAGAGAGCGAATAAGTGTATTTGGTGGGCAATAAATTAATTTAAACTTATTTTTTGTATTACTTTCTGAAAAATTTATAACTTTATCTAGTGAATTTAGAGTTCTTAAATCACCAAACATTTTCCAATTTGCTATAAAATACATATATTTATTTGTCATAATGTCATTTTTAATCTATAGATTTGTTTTTTATAGATCAATGAATTTATATTATCATGTTTGCTAGCCTTAGAAAATTTGCAAGTACAAAAATTGCTGGAGTTTTTGTATTTATAATAATTATACCTTTTGTTTTTTGGGGGATGGGCAGCGTGTTCAGCGGTGGTAATACAAATAATATTGCAAAGATTAATAATACAAAAGTTTCTACTAAAGATTTTATGGAATATTTAAATCAAAGTGGGATTGATCAACAGACAATTAAAGAAAATTTAGATAAAAATATTATAGAAGAATTATTATCTGGACTAATTTCCACAAAATTATTAAGTTTAGAGATTAATGACATTAATATTTCAATTTCAGAAAGAACATTATTACAGAAAATTAAAACAGATAAATTTTTTCTTGATGAAAATAATATTTTTCAAAGAACAAAATATGAAAAATTTTTATTGTCTAATAATATGTCGGCAGCAATTTTTGAACAAAGAGTAAAAAATCGTGAGCTTCAAAAACACTTATTTGATTTTGTTGGAGCTGGTACTATTACACCAAAATTTTTAGTAAAAAAAGATTTTGAAGAAGAGAATAAGATATTAGAAATTAAATACTTTAGTTTGGATAATTTATATAAGAAAAGAAAAGATTTTACAGAAATTCAGATAAATCAATTTATTGAAGAAAATAAAGAAAAATTACAAAAAGAACATATTGATTTTAAATATAGTATTTTAAATCCAAAAAACTTACTTGGATTAGATGATTTTAATCAAGAATTTTTTAACAAAATAGATGAAATAGAAAATTTAATTTCACAAGGTAAAGACATTGAAGCAATTACAAAAGAATTAGATTTAAACTTAAACTTAATTAAAGTTAATAATTACATTCCCACACAATCAAAAAAAATTAACGAAGATAAGATATATAAACTGAGGGAAAAAAACTACGATATTATTGAAAATGGAGATAATTTTTTATTATTTAAGATTATAAATAAATATGATCGTTTACCAAAACTTAATGATAAAAAAAAAAGAAATGAAATTATAGAATTAATTTTTCGTAAAAATAAGTTTGATTTTAATAAAAAAGTTTTAGAAGAAATACAAAGTAAAATATTCGATGATGATAAATTTAATAAGATGGGGGGCAATAATATTAAAAATCTTTCAATCAATTCGGTTGTGGATGATAGTAAATTTGAAATTAATTCAGTAAAAACACTCTACACACTGAAAGATAAAGACTTTACGTTAGTAAGTGATCAAAAAAATAAAATTTATCTTGTACAAATTGAGAACTCATTAAAAAAAATTTTTAACAATAAAGATAAAAATTTCCTAGAATTTGCTAAAAAATTAAATATTGAAAATAGGTCAACTATTTTAAAATCTTATGATCAATTTTTAAATAATAAGTACAAAATTGAATTGAATCAAAAGACTATTGAAAGGGTTAAAAATTATTTCAAATGATAATTAATCGAAGCTTCAAAGATTTTAAGTTTCGACATAGAAGCAAAAAAAATCAAATAATTTATACATCAAAAAAAGTTAAAAATGATGATGATGTTCTTAATTTGATAGATAATTTTTTAATTGAAAAAAATAGCTTCATATTTGAGTCTGTAGAAAAAGGTAAAATTAAGGGTAGATATACAATTTTTGGTAAAAATCCTGATAAAATTTGGGAATTTAATAATAATAATTCATTCTTAATTAAAGATAAAAAAAAAATTAAGTTAAAAGACAGTCCCAACAAACTGATAGAAAAAATAATCGAAGATTTTAAATTTGAAACACCAAAAAAATTACCAAAAATTTGCTCATTAATATCTGGTTATTTTTCTTATGACTCTATTAGATATATTGAAAAAATTCCTGATAATTGCAAGAATGACCTAAACTTACCTGATGTTAGGCTGTTACGGCCCAGGACACTTGTAATTTATGATGATTTAAAAAAAAAAATTTTTTTTATAGTCAATGTGTTTAATGATAAGAAAATCAAAAATTATCAAAAAAAATATAAAGAAATTAAAACAGAACTTTTTAAAATATTAATTCAATCTTCAAGCAAAAGTCTTGATAATTCCATAAAAAAAAACTCTAGTGAAATTATGGTTAAATCAAACACATCTAAAAACAAATTTCTCAAAATGGTTAATAAAGCAAAAGATTACATTAAATTAGGTGATGTTTTTCAGGTTGTTTTAAGTCAACGGTTTGAAGCAAAATTAACAAAGAAACCTTTAGATATTTATAAAAAGTTAAGAATTACAAACCCTTCTCCTTTCATGTTTTTTTTTAATTTTGTTGATTTTCAAATAATTGGTGCGAGTCCAGAAATATTGGTTAGGTTGCGAGATAATAAAATAACTGTTAGGCCTATAGCTGGCACAAGACCACGTGGTAAGACAACTAAACAGGATCTTTATTTTGAAAAGGATTTACTTAGAGATAAGAAAGAACTTTCCGAACATTTGATGCTTTTAGATTTGGGAAGAAATGATGCAGGTAAAGTTTCTAAAATTAACACAGTTAAAGTTACTGAAAGCTTTATAATAGAAAGATATTCACATGTTATGCACATAGTTTCTAATGTCGTAGGTGAATACAATAAAAAATTTTCAAAATTTAAATCGTTACTAGCAGGATTCCCTGCAGGAACAGTTTCTGGAGCACCAAAAATAAGAGCAATGGAAATTATTGATGAGTTAGAAACAACAAAAAGAAAAGTTTATGCCGGAGGTATTGGTTATTTTTCTGCTAATGGAGAATTTGATACATGCATTGCTCTAAGAACTGCCATTGTCAAAAATAAAAAATTTTATGTTCAGGCTGGTGCTGGAATAGTTGCTGATAGCAAACCTATTAATGAATACGAAGAGACTGTTAATAAAGCTAAAGCTTTAATAAACGCATTAAGATAATGAAAATATTATTAATAGATAATTACGATAGTTTTACCTTTAACCTTTACCACTATCTCTCATCTTTAAAAACTAAAGTTGATGTTATAAGAAATGATAAGATTACATCTAAAGAAATTGTAAAAAAGAAATATGACAAAATAGTAATTTCCCCTGGACCAGGTAATCCAAATCAATCAGGAAATTGTTTAAATATTTTAAAAACTCTTTATAAAAAGATACCTTTTTTGGGTGTTTGTCTTGGACATCAAATAATTGGACAAGTATTTGACTCAAAGATTATTCAAGCGAAAAAACTAATGCACGGAAAAACTAGTAAAATTAAATCTAATAAAATTGGTATTTTAAGAAATCTTCCAAAAACATTCGAAGCTACAAGATATCATAGTTTAATTATTGATAAAAAATCTTTATCTAAGGATCTAGAAATAACAGCAGAAACAGATGATGGTTTAATTATGGGTGTTCAGCACAAGATATATGATATTCATGGAGTACAATTTCATCCCGAAAGTATTAAAACCAAAATTGGTATGAAAATTTTAAAAAATTTTATAAATTATTAGTTTAATGAAACAATTTTTAGAAATACTTAAAAAAAAAAAAAATTTATCATTTGAAGAGAGTAAGTCAGCATTTGAGATATTAATGACCGGCAAAGCTACAGAAAGTGAAATTTATAGTTTTTTAACGTTACTTTCTGACAAGGGTGAAGTTTCTGACGAAATTGCTGGTGGCGTTTATATTCTAAGAAAAAAATCTAAAAGAGTAAGTATTAACAACTGTCTGGACACTTGTGGAACTGGTGGTGATGGTATGAACACGCTAAATATATCCACTGCATCAGCCCTTCTGTTGGCAAGTATGGGTACAAGAGTTGCTAAGCACGGGAATAAAGCAGTCTCCTCAAAATGTGGCTCCGGAGATGTGCTTGAAGCTCTAAGAATAAGAATTGATCAAGAACCAAAGGATATTGAAAATTCAATTAATAATAATAATTTTGGTTTTATGTTTGCGCCCAATTATCATAGTGCTATGAAATTTGTGGGACCTGTTAGAAAAAAAATTGGTAAGAGAACTATTTTTAATATGATTGGTCCATTAAGCAATCCAGCACTTGTAGATAGGCATGTTATTGGGGTATTTGATATAAAATTATTAAAAATTTTTGCTGGAGCCCTTAAAAATCTAAATATTAAATTTGCTTGGATTGTAAATAGTGAAGATGGACTTGATGAAATATCACCATATGCAAAAACAAATGTAATTCAATTAAAAAATGGTAAAATATCTGAAATTATAATCGATCCAAAATTACTTAATATCAATGCTGAAAAATTTGAAAATTTAATAGGTGATGATGCAAATTTTAATGCTAATAAAATGATTGAAATTTTTAAAGGTAAAGATAACGATTTTTCAAAAGCGGTTTGTTTGAATGCGGCAGCTGGCTTAATAGTTAGTGAAAAATTTATAAAATTTTTAGATGCTTATAATTTTTCAAGAGAATTTATTTTATCTGGTAAACCCTACTCACATTTAGAAAAAATACAAAATGTCTGAAAATTTATTAGATAAAATAATTGCAACAAAAATTGAAAAAATAGATTCTTTAAAAAAATCAACTAATTTAAATTCTTTAATAGAAATTATTAATAAAAATAATTCTTATAGTAACTTTAAAGAAAAAATTCAAAACAATATAAATAAAAATAAAATTTCAATAATAGCTGAAATTAAAAAAGCAAGTCCTTCTGCAGGTATAATTGTTAATGATTATAATCCAGTAGAAATAGCAAAAATTTACAACAATAATAACGCAACCTGTTTATCAGTTCTTACAGAAGAAGATTTTTTCTTAGGAAACTTAACGCATATTAGTAAAATTAAAAAACAAATTGATCTACCTATTTTATGTAAAGATTTTTTTATCGATAAATTTCAAATACCTTTGGCTAAAAGTTGCGGTGCTGATGCAATTTTAATTATTCTGGCTGGTGTATCAGATGATTTGGCAAATGAATTATATGAAGAAGCATTAAAATTTAACATGTCTGTTATTGTTGAAGTACATACTGTAGAAGAGGCAAAAAAAGCTTTAAATTTTAAAGATGCTCTGATTGGAATTAATAATAGAAACTTAAAAACTCTTAAAATAAATATAAATACAACCTATGATATTTACAATGTGCTTGCTAAACATGAGGGGCCCTTAATTTCTGAAAGTGGTATTAAAACAAAAGATGAGATTTTAGATTTAAATAACAAAACTTCTATTAAGACTTTTTTAATTGGTGAATCACTTTTGAAGAATTTGACAAAAAATTCTATTTTTTCTGTTTTATAGTCAAATTAGCCCCTATTTTACTGCATTATTTAGCTATTGTTAATTGATAAGAACTTTTATAGAACATTATTTGTACGATATTTGTTCTTATGCTTACTAAAAAACAAAAAAACCTGCTTTTATTTATCAACAAGAGGTTGAGAAGCTCAGGTATATCACCTTCATATGAGGAAATGAAACAGTCACTTAATTTAAAGTCCAAGTCAGGAATACATAGGTTAATTACTGCTTTAGAAGAGAGGGGGTTTATTAAAAGACTAGCTCATAAAGCAAGAGCTCTAGAAGTTATTAAGCTGCCAGAAACGGCTTCTGCAAATGATATTTATAACAGTTTTTCACCAAGTGTTATTAAAGGTGGTTTAGATGAAGTAAACATTAATTCTAATGAAATGGAAATTCCAGTTCTTGGAAAAATAGCTGCCGGCAGTCCTGTCGAAGCTATCCAAAATGAAGTATCTAGAATACCTTTACCTAGTAATTTAGAAAGAAATGGTGATTATTTTGGATTAAAAGTTCAAGGAGATTCAATGATAGAGGCTGGTATCAACGAAGGTGATACTGTCATTATTAGAAGAACTGATACTGCGGATAATGGAAAAATAGTAGTAGCTTTAATAGACGAACAAGAGGCTATGCTTAAAAGAATTCGTAAAAAAGGAAAAGTTGTTGCACTTGAAAGTGCCAACAGAAACTACGAAACTAAAATTTTTGGACCTGATAGAGTTAAAGTCCAAGGCGTTTTAGTATCTTTATATAGAAACTTCTAAAAAAATAGTCTAAACATTCCCAATGTCTAATGTAGCAACAAGATTTGCTCCTTCACCTACTGGACCTCTTCATATAGGGGGTGTAAGAACAGCCTTATTTAGTTGGTTATATTCTAAAAACAAAAAAGGTAAGTTTTACCTTAGAATTGAAGATACCGATAAAGAAAGATCTAAAGATGAATATAAAATTCAAATTATTAAATCTTTAAAGTGGATAGGCATAGAGCATGATGGAGATGAATACATCCAATCAACTAAAATTGATCATCATATAAAAATTGTAAATGAATTACTTAAAAATGAGAATGCTTATAAGTGCTATTGTTCAAGTGAAGAAATTGAAGAACAAAAAAAGAGATCAAAACAAAAAAAACTTCCTTATATTTATAATAGAAAATGGAGAAATCTATCAGAAGTAGATGCTCCAAAAGATATAAAGCCTGTAATTAGGTTTAAAAGTAAAATTGAAGGAACATCTATATTAAAAGATTTAGTTCAGGGTAATGTAGAAATTGATAATGATACAATTGAAGATTTCATAATTTTAAGAAATGATGGAACACCTACATACAATCTTTCTGCAACTGTAGACGACCATCAAATGAATATGACGCATATTATTAGAGGGGACGATCATAAGATCAATACATTTAAACAAATGCAGATTTATTTGGCAATGAAATGGGAAGTACCACAGTTTGCACATATACCTCTTATTCATACATTGGAGGGCAAAAAACTATCAAAAAGAGATAACGCTTCAACACTGGATGATTATTCTAAAATTGGGATTATGCCTGATGCATTAAGGAATTATTTGTTAAGATTGGGTTGGTCTTATGAAGATAAAGAAATATTTACCTTAGAAGAAAGTATTAAATACTTTAATTTAGAAGGTATTGGTAAATCTCCATCTAAATTAGATATGAGTAGAATTTTATCAATGAATGAACACTACATAAAAAATATGGATGAAAAAGATTTATTTAATCAATTCATAAAATACTGCAAATTATTTAAAAGTGAAATCAAGTCTGATAAAAAAGATAAGATTAAAAATTCACTTATTTTTTTAAAAAATAAAGCAAAAACATTAGAAGATATATTTAATAATGGACAATATATCATTGTTGATGAAGTTTTGTTTAATCAAGAAGATATGAGATTAGTTGATAGTAAAGCAAAAAAAGTTATTGCTGATTTTAATAATCAATTTGGAAAACTAATTAAACTAAACAAAGAAACATTGGAACCTATAATAAATGAGCTTATTAGATCAAATGATACAAATTTTAAAGGAGTCGGACAACCCCTTAGAATAGCTTTAACAGGCTCGAAGTTTGGACCAGGTATCTATGATATTATTATATCTTTAGACAAAGAAGATGTAATAAAGAGATTAACTAACAAGGAACTTAGATAACACGAAAGAAGCTTCACCAGAAGAAGAAGTTTTTGATCTAATCTGATTTAAGGTTTCTTCACAATCTTTAACTTGTTGTTTCATCATTTCAGGATTTTTTAAAAAATAAACAACTGAATTATATATTTCTTTAGCGTTACATTCATTTTGGATTAATTCAGGAATAATTTCTTTATTATTAATTATATTAATAATATTTGCATACTTAATCTTTACTAACAACCTAACTATCAAATAATTTAAAAAATTCATTTTATAAATTATTAAAGATGGAACTTTAGCATTACTAATTTCAAGTGAAACTGTTCCAGATTTTGAAACGGCAAAAATTGATTTATTTAAAATTTGTTTTTTGATATTTTCATCAGAAATAACTTCGATATTTTCTAAATTTAAAATTTTAATTTTTTTATTAATCATATTTTTATTTTCTTCTGTGGCATGAAAGATGAACAGATAATTATCAAATTTTATGTTCATTAATTTAATAAAATTAATTAATATGGGCAAAAGTAAATTAACTTCAGAAAACCTACTACCTGGAAAAAGCGAAATAACTTTTTTATCATTAAATAACATATTTGTTAAATCTATCTTATTTTTAATATCTTGTTCTAATAAAGGGTGACCAACAAATGTATTGGGAATATTTTCTTTATCAAAATACTTTTTTTCAAAATCGAATAAAAGTAAAACATGATCTAAAAATTTTTTAAATTTTTTTACTCTACCCTCTCTCCAAACCCAAACCTGTGGAGCAACATAATGGATAGTTTTAATCTTTTTATTTAGTTTTTTTACCTTTTCTGCAACTCTCAAAGTAAAATCAGGACTATCAACACTAAACAAGATATCTGGGTTAAATTTTATTATTTCTTCAACTGTTTTACTTATTTTATTTCTAATTTTGAAAATATTTAATAAAACACTAGTAAATCCAATATAGGTTATTTCTTTAAGGTCAAAAATTGATTTAATACCTAATGATTTTAAATGTGTTCCTCCAACACATAAATATTCAATATTAGAATCATTACTCTTAAGTTTGGAAATTACTTTTGATGCAAGTTTATCTCCAGAAGGTTCGCCAGTTAGAATAAATATTTTTTTCATTTAACAGCAATAAACATCTTATTTTTATTGGCAAAGTGAATACATTTATTTTTATTTAAAAAAACATTTTGTTTACTTTTTATAACTATGCCTCTTAATCCGGCAGTTTTACTTTGTTTTAAAGTTTTTAAACCAATGGTAGGGAGGTCGACTCTAAGATCTTGCTTTTTTTTAGGAAATTTAACTAAAACTCCATGATTTCTAAATTTTTTACTTTTGCTATTTTTGAGCATTTTTTCAGTTCCACCTCTTCCCTCAATTGAAACAACTTTTTTATTTCTCACAACAACAGCTTGGCTAAAATTGTATTTTCCTAAATTATTTAAAGTTTTAATTGCTTTCACAATATCTAATTTGTCTTGATTATTAGGTTTGATCTTTGAATAGTTCCCTTTTTTAAGGCTTAGTTCTGGGTTAAATTTCAATGAACTTTCAGTTTTAATCTTGTTGTGAGTTAATATTTTTATGATTTCTTTTAGAATGGCGGCATCTCCAAGTTTTGATGCTCTAATTATTCTTGGCATATAATATATTCCTTTAAAGTCTAATTTTAATTTTGAAAAATTAGGCTTATCAACTTTACCAGCAAACAATACTTTTTTACATTTATTTTCTTTTAAAATATTAATTATCTTACCAAATTGACCCATAGAAACAGAATGAGATCTTTTATTATTTTGAAATTTTTTTGATTTTGACAAATCTATTATCAAATAACTTATTTTTTTTTTTTTAATTATTTTAAGAATTTCATTTGGAAAATCTGTATCACCGAAAATTAAGCCTATCATCTTATGAAAATGGTCTGCAAATAGATCTTTTTTTATCTTTTATAATAAAATCAATTACATTTTTAACTAATGGATTTTCTTTATGAGTTCCATTTAACTTATTTATATTCTCATTTAAATTTTTAGTTAAAAAAATTTCTTTATAAGCTACGCTTAATCCAAGAATTTCTTTATTATCAAATTTTGCTCTTCTCAATCCTATTAAGTTAAGACCTTGCAAAGCATTTCTGTTTCCAGTTGATAGTCCATATGGTATCACATCATGTAAAACACCTGTCATGCCACCAATCATAGCCATTTTTCCAATTCTTGTGTATTGTTGTACTGCCGAATTACCTCCAATAACAACATTATCCTCTATAATTGCGTGACCACCTAATGGAACGTTATTTGCAATAATAACGTTACTTCCAACTATGCAGTCATGTGCTACATGAGAGGATATCATGAATAAGCAGTTATCACCTATCTGTGTTTCTCCACCACCACCTACTGTTCCAGGATTTACTGTAACATATTCTCTAAAAATATTTTTATTACCAATAACTAATTTAGTTACTTCACCATTATATTTTAAATCTTGAGGATCATTACCAATTGAGCAAAATGGGTAGATTTTATTTTCTTTACCCATTTTAGTGTGTCCAGAAATATTTACGTGAGAATGAATTTTTGTATTGTCATCAATCTCTACATTTGGACCTATTACAGAATATGCTCCTATGGAAACATTTGATGAAATTTTAGCATTTTGATGTATTATTGCAGTTTTGTGTATCATTTATTATCCTTAATAAATTTTTTTAAATCTCTTGCAGGGTAACCCATTACTTTAGAATTATCTGGAATATTCTTAATAACACCCGAGCCACCACCTATCTGAACATTGTTTCCTATTTTTAAATGCCCTGATATTCCTACTTGTCCACCAATCATAACATTGTTTCCCAGTGAAGAGCTACCTGCAAATCCAACTTGTCCAGCAATGATACAATTCTCTCCAATTTTATTATTGTGGGCTATATGTACTTGGTTATCTAAAAAAGTATTTTTCCCAATAACAGTATTAGATAACGAACCTCTATCGATTGTAGAGCCACATCCTATTTCGCAATTATCTTCAATTATTACAATCCCTATGTGGGGATATCTAATATTTACATTCTTATTTGGGAAAAAGCCAAAACCTTTTTTGCCAATTACACATCCGTCTAAAACAGAAACATTATTTTTAATTAAAGTATTTCTAATAATAACATTAGATCCTATTGAGCAATTATCACCAATAGTAACATTACTTTCAATTATTGAATTATGACCAATTAAACAATTAATCCCAATTTTAACGTTTTTCCCTAAAAGTATATTTTGACCATGTTTTACAAGTTTGTGAAAAGGAGTTTTTTCAATAGCAACAGTTTGAAAGTCAAAATCATCAGTAATAGCATCAGGATAAAAAACTTTAGTAATCATTGCAGTTGAGACAAGTACATTTTCAACTTCTATTGGTTTACAATTTTTTGGTAGCATACCAGATAACTGTTTTGTTGTTATACAATAAGCAGCTTTTGTTTTTAAAACTAAAGATTCATATTTTTTTGAATGAAAAAAAGTAATATCTTTATTTGATGCTGTAACAAGATCTCTGATATCAAAAATATTTGTTTCAACATATTCAAACTTATTATTTATATTTGCAGAAATTAATACATCATTAATTTTTATAGGACCAATATTTATAAAAAATGGATTTAACACACAATCCTATTATCAAATAATTTGGATAACAAAGTATCAATAAATATTACTAATTATTTTCTATCAACAATTGTTGCAGACCATTGGGCATCAGCTACTTTTTTATCTCCAACAAAAGCTTCACCTTTATATTTCCACACTTTACCGTGAGATCTGATTGCCTCTATATTAAGTTCAAGTTTACAATCTGGAATGACGGGACTTCTAAATCGAGCTTTTTCAACGCTCATAAGATAAACAAGCTTATTTTCATAGGTTTCTTTATCAATACCATAAGCGGTTAATGCTGCAGCTGCCTGACCAAAAGATTCAACAATTAAAACACCAGGCATAACAGGTTGACCAGGAAAATGTCCTTGTACAAAAAAACTATCTTTCGTTACATTAAGTATTGCTGTTGCTGATTTTAACTTAACAATATCTCTAAGCTCATCTATTAAAAGCATAGGCTCTCTGTGTGGAAGAAGATCAATAATTTGCTTTTTACTAAGATTAATCGACATTATTAATCAATATTTTTATATTTTTTGTTTAAATTTTCTAAAATATTTTTCGTTATATCTAAGCTAGAATTTGATATGATTAAGCTTTCTTTTTTAATAATCATATCAATTTTTTTTTCATCCACGTAATCTAACAATATTTCATCAATTTTTTTTAATAATTTATTCTGCATTATCAATCTATTTGAATTAATTTTTTTAAAAACTTTATTCCTTTTATCATTATAAGTTTTAACATTTTTCTGATGTAAGCTGACTTTTTTATCAAACTCTTTTTTTTCTAAAATATTTTTTTGTGACAATAGTTCTTTTTTTTTTTTTTCTTATT
>Ga0114997_10002219_pt1 | contig 15738 bp, 15 predicted proteins | sample ArcticOcean_MG_C_2_FD_87045 | JGI IMG/M metagenome (GOLD analysis project Ga0114997, IMG submission 87045) | Marine microbial communities from western Arctic Ocean - ArcticOcean_MG_CB4_136 | ecosystem: Environmental > Aquatic > Marine > Oceanic | place: Arctic Ocean: Canada Basin | collected... | reverse complement strand
AGCATTTTTCGGTTGTTTTTTGCTTTTTGGCTGTTTTTTTATTGGTTGGTTGTTCGAGAAAGACAAAAGTTTTGGATAGGACATTTTTGTACGTCACAAATACTTTTGTCTCCTTTCGTTTATTTATTCACACACTACGCACACGACTATGTTTTCGTCATCATCGGCGAGGTCGTCCGCGTGTTCTTCTCCTCGTAAATCTTCTTTGATGAGAGCGAAGAAAAGCGCTGGAAAATCGTCCTCCTCGGAAAGACACTCCTCATTCAAGAAGAAAGTCAATCGATGTGTGAAAGTGATGGCGAACAACAGCAACAACAACAACGAGTCGCGATACGGCGCGTGTTGGCCAGGGACGGCGACGCCGACGCCGGAAGAGTTGGCGTTTGAGTTAGGGAACGGGAACGTGAAGAAGATTTCTTTGCTCGGGTCGACCGGGTCGATTGGGACGCAAACGCTGGACATTGTGGAGGAACACCCGGATAAATTCGAGTGCGTGGCGTTCGCGTGCGGGAGGAACATCGAGTTAGCGGCGAAGCAGATCGAGAAGTTTCAACCGCAAATGGTTTCGGTGCAAGATGGGAAAGATATCGAGAAATTGAAAGAGACTTTGAAAGCGAGCGGGTATAACGGACCGATGCCGGAGTTGGTGTACGGGAACGACGGGATGTGCGCGGTGGCGGCGCACGAGAATTGCGAAGCGGTCGTGACTGGGATTGTCGGGTGCGCTGGGTTGCCGCCGACCGTGGCCGCGATAAACGCGAAGAAAAACATTTGCTTGGCGAATAAGGAGACTTTAATAGCCGGTGGTCCGGCGATTGTGCCGTTGGCGGTGAAGAATGGCGTGAAAATTCTACCCGCAGATTCCGAACACTCTGCGTTGTTTCAATGCATGCAAGGATTGCCGCCGGGAGCGTTACGCAGAATCATCTTAACCGCCTCTGGTGGGGCGTTCAGAGACGTCGACCTCGCGGAAATGCAACGCATGGCCGAACAAGAGCCGGAAAAGTTACACGCGAAAGCGACCACGCACCCGAACTGGGACATGGGCGCCAAAATCACCTGCGACTCCGCGACGTTGATGAACAAAGCCTTGGAAGTCATCGAAGCGCACTATCTCTACGGTACCTCCTACGATAACATCGACGTCGTCATCCACCCGCAATCCATCATCCACTCAATGGTTGAAACCGCGGACTCCTCTGTCTTGGCCCAATTAGGCTGGCCGGACATGCGTCTCCCTATCCTCTACACCATGTCCTGGCCGCAACGCGTCAACTGCTCCGAACAAACCTGGCCGCGATTAGATTTCGTCAAAATGGACGACTTAACCTTCAAAGAACCAGACACGAAAAAGTATCCAAGCTTAACCATGGGCTACGCCGCCGGTCGATTCGGTGGAACCATGACTGGCGTCTTCTCCGCCGCCAACGAACAAGCCGTCGCCATGTTTCTCGAAAAGAAAATCGGCTACTTTGACATTTACAAAACCATCGACATGGCCATGGAAGCGCACAAGAACGATTTGATTTTAGATCCATCTTTGGACGATATCGTGGCGTGTGATTTGTGGGCGAGGCAAAACGTGTTGGATAACGTCACTGCTGGGAAGTTGACCGCGAAAGTGCCAGCGTGAGGAGAGAGAGAGATGGAGAGAGAGACAGAGAGAGAGAGAGCATTTTTATTCCAGCATTACAATTAAATTTTCCACCATATCCCGCACATAAATTCGCCTTCACATTACCTAACTTTCGGAAAAAGAACGATGTTGTCGTTCGAGACCGTACCTTCTTTTCGCGCCGTCCTCCCGTCGTCCTCGCGCTCCTCCTCCTCTTCCTCCTTCTCATTCCGCGGCGGAGCAAGTCGTCGTCGTCGCCATCATCATCAAAACGAAAACATCACGCGACGTCGTCAGAACCATCATGTTAGCGTCAAAGCGTCGTCGTCGTCTTCGGAAGAAGAAGAAGAAGTGGAAGAAGAAGAAGGAGAAGAAAAAGAAGAACGCGACGATCCTTCTTTAGAGAAAGAGTTCGAAGAGCGACGGAAACAATCGAACCGAGACTCCGCCGTGGATTGGATTTCCACCTGGAAAACGAATCAAAACGACCCGGAGTTTTTGGCGAAACAAGACACCGAACGACAGGAGAGAAGAGATAAAATTTTAGAAACGGCGCGAAGTTTCGAGTACGTGTTCGTGCACGATTTCATAAGTGGATCGAAACCAAACGATGCATTCGCGCACATGTTTTTGAAAGACGAGTTGGGAAAGTTACAAATCGATGTTTTCGCTCCCGATTTGAGCGGCGTAGAGTCGATTTCTGAAGGCGTGGAGGTGTTGGCGAAAGCGATTGAAGAGAGACAGATGGAGCGCAACGGCGGGAGGGCGAAGAGGCCGCTGAGACTGATCGGGACGAGTGTAGGAGCTTTGTGCTGCGTTCTGTACGCTTCAAAGTGCGATAAGGAAACGTTTGAGGGTACCAATAGTAACGCGAATGGGAGTGAGGTGGATAAGCTTTTCCTCCTGGGACCATGCTTTAACGTCGAAAAATGCTTGTTTAATTATCGGGCGACGTTTAACGTTACTTTTACCGATTCGTTTATCGAAGACGCGAAGAAGATTGACAAATTTCCGTTCGTTACGTGCCCGGCGTATATCCTGAGTGGAGCGGACGATACGATTTCGAATTTGGAAGATGCGGTGCACTGGACGAGGCAAGCGAGTACGCTTTTGAGAGCGACGAACGAAGGCGACGAGGACACGAAAAAGATGAACACGTCGTCGGCGAAGGCAAATAAAGGGAGAGAGGCAGGGGAGAGACGGTTGTTAGAAGTGTCTGGCGTGGGTCATCGCGTGGAAAGCGCGTTACCTCACGCGTTACCTCGGTTTAAAGAGTTTTTCAATTTGCCGAACGTATAGAAGAGAAGGAAAATAATTCCAAAAATAGCAAAGGAGGGAGGGGGTTGACTTGGAAGAAAAAAAGGAAGAGTTTCTGATTCATCACATGGATAATGCATCAAAATGATGACGAAATCGATCGAGCGGATAATCCTCGCGTCTCATCCGGAACGACGAGTAGCAGCCGATGTTCCTCCACTATCAGCTCTTTGAGCGAGTATAGCAACACAACCGGGGAGAGTTTACAAGAGGCGAAGAAGCGCGCTTTAAAGGAGTTGGAGACCAGATTTTTACGATGCAAGCAACGCGCGAAAGCGACGCACGAACGTAAGAAAGCGCTCGCAGAAAATGCAAAATGCATGCGAGAGACTGTTTTACGGCACGACGTGCTCGTTCGCGAGCGCCAAAATCAGTACGGGCGCGCAGAGAAAGCCGAGCAGATCGAAAAAGAGAGCGCGGTTCCGCTGAGTAAGACTGCGGAGATGTGTTTACAGATATTGCGAAAGACGAAAGATCAAATAACAGAATGAATTTCGAAGATATATACGATATCATCGTGAGATGCAATTCACTGAAAGCAATCAACGACACCTTAACGGCGAGACGATCTCAAGCTCGAGATAATGTGCGATTAGAGGCTTCCGAACACGAATCCGCGCTGGCGATGTTTCGCGCCCGGCGTCTCGAACCAGAACAAAATAGCTTGCTTCAATTGCACGCTGAGCTTGAAAACGCGCGCATTCTGTCTTCTCTCGAGAGAGAAAAATCAAAGAAGAAACGCGACGAGCAAATGCACGTATCGAAAATTAAATCCACCATCGCCAACCTCTACGAAAACGTCTGCGCGAAGAGCTCGGTCAATCGCTCAATCGAAACTACGGCGAGCGAGAGATTAGACAACGACAAAACCGACTCAAAAAAACACCGCGAGGACGTCGCGTCGCAACTGCGCCACATATCACACTTCGCTCGCGATTTCAAACGCATACTCACAAATTATTGAATCATCATTTAAATATATTTATGGTAGTCAAAGCAAAAACGCTCTGCGAATTCAAATACTAACACCGCGCTTCGTAACGCTCTCCTACAAAAAATCTAATGCCTGTTACCACCGCTCTTCTGTTGCCGCCTCTCTCGTCTCTCCCGCATCCTCTTCTCGTGTTTGCTCTCCCGTTCCTCCGTCGAATCGTTCTTATTGTTGCTCCTAAAATTCTTCACGTATGGCCCGACGTACCCCCACAACGCGTACGCGCCGTACACAGGGACAAAATACGTCAAGTACCAAAATCTATCGCTCACGAACGAGCTCAACCACATGCTCGCGCACGTCACGTACACGCAGTCGTAATAATACTGCGTCAAACCAGGTTGTGATAAATCCGCGCCTGGGTCGATCAGTTCTTTCGTGTGCACATCGTACGTCGGTTTTGAATGCTTCAGTAAACTCCGGTAGCAAAACAAGCACGTCAACGACCAGAAGAAGGTGTGGATTTTCCAAATCGGATGTGCTTGTGATGATCCAAATTGCCACACGAATCGAACGAGCACGTGCTGCAGAAAAGAGACAGAAACGAGCTTGTGGAGGAAAGAAACGCGTTTTGCGTTGCGCTGGAGGATCTTTTTCGCGCTGTCGCCTGCCATTTTGATTGAGATCGTTAGTCCTTTGCGCGTGTTTTGTGCGGTTTTTACCCAATTTTTAATGGAGAATTCGCTTCACAATTGGAAAATTGCATCACAAAAATATGGTACCGAATACAACTCTTTCGATGCGTTATGCACCGCGTTTGCCGATTCAGACGATTCAGACGAAGCGTTCTGCAACGACAACAGCTTCGAGTGAACGACCGGGAGTTTTGAAGAAGAAGAGCATCATCAAAACTGGTTGTTTGGGTTCTTTTTCTTCTGATGATGTTGATGTCACGGGACTTAACATTCCCCTAATACAACGTGCTTCGTCGGTCGTCGCGAGGAGTAATAATACGCGAGCACGAGAGATGATGGTTCTTTCGATGATTGCAGCGGAGGGGGATAAGGATGAGGCGAAAGCGGAGAGCTCGGTGATTGTCGGCGCTGGTCCGACCGGTCTCGTCACCGCCATCATGCTCGCTCGTAGAGGTTGGAAGAACGTGAGAGTCCTCGAAAAAAGAAACAAACCGGAAAAGGCGAACAACGCGGACGTTTGGGGGGATCCTCAGAGGAGTTATAACATCGGCTTATCCGCTCGAGGACAACTGGCGTTGCAGAAATACGATTTATTAGACGTGGCGACGGAGTACGCGAAGCGAGTCAAGGGAAGGTGCGACTTCGATAAAGACGGAAAACCGGTGGAGAAGTTGGTACAAAAGAAGTTTGACACGCAAGTCATTCAGAGAGATCGATTGGTGGCGGCGCTTTTGGAAGAAGTCGAGAGTAATTATGCGGACAGCGTAACGGTCGAGCACGGTGTCGCGGTGAATTCGTGCACGTTTTCGGAGAGCGGCGATAAAGCGACGTTGGAAATTTTCGAGTGTAAAGAAGACGGCGATTATTGCGACACGAAGGCGAAGGAGACGATCGAAACGTCGTTGGTTATTGGCGCGGAAGGAAACGCAGGGAAACGAGGGAGCGCGGTGATTCGAGCGATGGATGAGAGTAGAATATGCAAGACTAAGATGGTAAAGTTGAAAGAAAGGATTGAATCTACGAGAGTGTATAAGATTATTCCTATTGAACTACCGGATGGGCTTCGGACCGATTTGAACTATTCCTCGAGAACCGGGAAAGGCGTCGCGATGGAGTGTTTGCCGACGAAAGAAGGTCTCTTGGTCGGTGTTTTGTTGGTTAAACCTACGGACGAGGAAACGTGCCTGAAACTCTCCGACCCGAAGAAATTAAGAGAGTATTTGGACAGCGATTTCCCCATGTTTTCGAAAATGGTCAGCGACGAAAACGTTGAGAAGATTGCAAAATCTAAATTTTCCGGTTTGCCGAATTTTCAATACGCCGGGGGCGCTTTACATCTTGGCAGTTGCGCGGGATTAATCGGCGATGCTATTCACACGGTCAAACCGTACTTTGGGATGGGCGTAAATTCGGCGTTTGAAGACGTGACTGTTTTGGAAGAGTGCATCGAGAACGCTAAAGGCGATTCGAAGATTTTTTTACCACTTTACTCAAAAAAACGAGCCGCAGACGCCAAAGCGCTCGTGGAAATCTCGCACGGTTTCGATGGTGGATTCTTAACGTTCGTGTTACCATTAATATTGGATTCTATTTTTCACCGCATTGCGCCGTGGTTATTTATGCCAAATACGATTCAAATGTTACAAAAAGACGACTGGAGTTTTGTGCGAACCAGTCGACGAAAACGGTTCGATCGAACGTTACAGGTCACGATTCTCGCGTCTATTTTCGCAGGATCGGTGAGCTTAGTGATGATGCTCGTCAAGTTTCTGTTGAGCAAAAAGTTTTTTCTAGCGTAAAATGTATGATGCGAATTGATAACGGGTACCTCTATGCTCTATTTTATCATCTATCTCTTTGAAGAAGGCCCCGGGCCGTCCCAGGAATTCGCGAGCGTATGGTTGTTCAACTGGAAATCCTTGTACTCTTTACTCTCAAAATACGCCTTCAACTCGGGCCTGCTCTTCATCTCCGCGTAAAACTTCTTCAATCTTGGAAACTCACTCAACATGTCTTGCTTCTCCACATCTTCTCCATCTTTTCCGCGCACTAACGTCTGATAGTGTTCGTGTTGGTCGATCATCTCAAACGCGTGAAAATCGCAGGACGACACCGCGTCTTTCTTCGCGAAATACGTGAAATCGTGAAACTGTAACCAACTCTCCAGCTTCTCGTACGTCTTTTTGCACGTGCCAAGATGTTCAGGAAGTCGCTCGTAAAACTCACTTTGCGTTCGCACGCTATTCGGAAACTTATACACGAGGCGAATGACGTTATTCCGCAAATCGAGTATCTCCATCGCAATCTGCGCGTTTCGTAACCTCTGCTCCGAGTTCTCGTCTTTCTCGTCCACACCAATCTTTCTGCCGAGATGGTCACAGATGCACAAAAACTGCACGATGGTTTTCTTCTCTTCGTGGTCGATCAAATACGGGATATTCGCCAAAGGATTTGCATTTTGAATCATGTCCACTTTATCTCGCTTAAACCAATTGTTCACTCCGTCTGCATCTTGCGTGTATTGCACGTCTCTGAAGTTCATTTCAGCGCCGCCATGAATAAACTTTCCCCAGTGTAAGAGCATCCGTATGGCGGCTCCAAGACCTCGCATTTGCCAGTACCCCATGGTAAACCGCGGTTGTTGTTGCGTCTCATTCTCAGCCGTTTCGCTTTTCCATTTTGGTTGCGGAGGCGGCATAATATTTGTTCTCTTTTTGTCGTAAACGCGCGCAACAATAAAGTCAACGCTTTCCGTATCTGTTGTTGTCTTTTTTCCCAAGGGGAGTTTAGGGGTCTGTCTCCTCATTTTTCCCGCACTCGCGCGGTTGCCGCACACACGCGCGCTTTACATGCGCTTCAACGCCTCGTCCGGCGGCCCGTTTTCGTTAAGTGCTCTGCAACAACACATACCAAACTGCTTGTGCTGCGTGGGCCAACCGGACCCGGCCTTCGAAAAGGCGATTGCGAATTTGAAACGATTAACAACAGCAACAACAGCATCAACAACAAAACACCTAAACGCAGTAGTAAAAGCGGTCGAGGAAGAAGGAGGAGGAGAAGGAGGGGCAGCAAAAGCGCTGTCGTTTGCGAAGCCTGAAAGTATTTCAGGGATAAATCAAACCGTCGCGGAGAGTTTCGTTCGCATGTGCCGCAGCAACGGAAGCGGCAAAATGCGATTGAGTAAATCGAAGCAGAAGGTTGCGATGAAGTTGAAGATGAAATTCGAGGCGCGGTTATTTACGGCAGAGGAGATCGAGAGGATGCAAGAGGCGGTTTTGGAAGCGTACGAGGCAACTTTGGATTTAGAAGAGAAGAAGATGAAGACCTGAAGAAGAAGAAGAAGAAGAAGAAGAAGGATAAGAAGACATGGCATCGAAAGTTATCGAAAGGATAGAGCAAAAAGTATCCGACGACCCCGACGCGAAAGCGATCGTCGAACACGATCCTTTCTCGTCCTCACGCGATGGGAAGACAGCCTCGACGAGTTATGGCGACTTGTGGACGAAGAGCGGGAGGATGGCGAAGATGCTTATGCGCTCATCGGAGATGCGCGGCGTCGAGATGGTAGGCGTCGCGGTTAATGAGGGATACATGTTGCACGTGTGCCAGGTGGCTGTGCTTAGAGCGGGGAAGACCTTCGTGCCAATATCGATAGAAGAAGGAGGTCGGCGAAGGTTGAATGCGGTGTGCGAGTTGTGCGAATTTGCGTCTGTCGTGGTTAGGGATTGGACGCATAAGGAAGCTTTGCTTGAAATGTTAGATGCGTCGAAAAGGAGGTGGATGGAAGACAGGGTCGTCGTTGCGGATGAAGCGGTTGTTAGCTCGGACGAACGAAGAAGGGTTCCACTCATATTATCATCGGTAGAAAGAAAGGAAACATTCGTTTCGCACGTTTTTTTTACGAGTGGGTCGACCGGTGCCCCTAAAGGCTGTGTCGTCTCGGAGAAGGCGCTGTTTTCATACTGCTCGGCGAGAAACGATAAACTGAAGATTACAGAGACGAGTCACGTTTTCATGGCGTCTTCTTCTACCTTTGATCCGAGTTATGGCGACGCTTTAAGCTGTTTCATCGCCGGCGGCACTTTGCACGTTGGGAATACGAAAACGGCGACGTTTGAACATTTAGGTGTATTACTCGGAAGATCTCAGGCGAATTTTTGCGCGTTGACGCCGTCGCTAGCCTCGACGATTTCGGATGCAGATTTGCAAGCGATTGAGAACCCGTTACTCATTACGTTAGGTGGCGAACGCGCGAGCACACAACTTCTCGAAAAACTTCTCGACATAAAGAATATTAAAGTTGCAAACACATACGGGGTGACGGAATGTGCGGTGTATCAAACCTTTGGGTTGATGCGTGACGCTTCAGATTCAAAGAAAATTGGCAAACCACTTGACGGTGTTTCTATCGTTCTCGCTCGCGACGACTTGGACGAAAACGCTATACTGGATCCAAATCTCGATCGTGGAAAGATTGGAGAGATTTATGTAAGCGGCGATCAAGTCGGCGAAGGCTATTTTAAAGCCGAAGAGCTCACTCGCGAGAGATTTATTACGCTGAACGATGCGCGATACTTTCGAACGGGTGATTTTGCAAAATACGACGAAGAGTCTGAGGAGTGCGAATTAATTTTCCTAGGACGGAAAGACTCACAAGTAAAAATAAATGGCGGTCGCATTGAACTCGAGGAGGTTGAAAGCCTAGCGATGGAGGCATGCGAGCGATTCGTGAGTGCCATCGCGGCATGCGCTTTTTCAAAATCTGAGCTGGTCTTATTTTGCTGCGTTCCAGAAACCTCTTATGAAGGAGACATTACCCTAGTGTCGATTAAACCAGACCTCGTCGATGTCATACGGTTGTGCATCTCGAAGACCTTACCGAAATTTATGTGGCCGAAACAGATTTTCATCCTTGACGAACCCAATTTGCCGCTCTCTGCGAACGGCAAAATTGATCGGCGTTTGCTTCTTTCTGAGGAATATATGGGGATGCTCATAGCGGAGAAAATGACAAATCTACGCGTTGGTGAAGAAGATGAAAACGATCTTTGTCTCGAGACTCCGCTCGATTTTGCCATTGCAGACGCGTGGCGATTGGCTTTGAATCTTGATGCAAGCGACGGCAAAACTGTCTTGCGTTTGAACTCTAATTTTCTCTTTATGGGTGGTGATTCGTTGGGTGCATTGAGCGCCGTTCGGAAGCTGAAAGAAACTCTTAGCCAAATCACAACTATATCACCGAGTGGAGTGGAAGGTATTGGAATCTTTGGCGAAGATTTCGGCGCGTTGAGCCCGCACGAACTTTTGCAAAGACCGGTTTTGCTGACGTTCGCTTCGCATCTCGCCTCGACGCTAAATTTGCCAAAATCGTGGACGGAACGAAAAGGAGGAATATCAGAGAAACGAGACTCGACAGTCGTCGAAGCACGTTCTGAATACGAATTATCGCTCATACGTTTGCTCGTAAAATCAAATCAGTTCAAAGCAATCGAGGCGATTTTGAAAGTTTACAAGAGCGAGGAGCGCTCTCCTCCTCGCGACGACGCGGCGGTATGTCTCGCGTGTCAACTCGGTCACACCGAGTCCCTCGACATTCTGATAAAAACGAGTGTCTTTGAATCAGAGTTGGAACACTGTCGAGGTGCACGAAATGCAAATTTGCTCCACTGCGCAGCTCGAAACCCGGCGAAAGCGGGAAAAGTGCTCGCGAGACTCGCAAAAAATTGCTCTGAATCCGTGTTGGCAAAACTCATGCAAAGCAAAGACGACGACGGTCAAATTCCATTACACGCCCTCGCAAGATTTGGTGCGAGTCGGTCGCTCATAAACGACTTTATTTTGATTTCCAAGAAATCAAGAAAGGATTTGATCAACGCGCGCGACGGATTTGAAAGGACACCTTTGCATTGGGCGTCTGTAAACGGAAACAAAAACACGCTTTGTGCACTTCTCGAGTTTGGAGCGGACAAGTCTTTGAAAGATGGAAATGGTGAAACATCATTAGACGCAGCTGAGCGCAGGGCTTTATGCGCATCGAGCGAGCGCATTGCAGGTGAACGTCCGAGCAAATGGGCGGACATTGCCACCGTCCTTGGCGGTTCCGGCAGCACGAAACACCTCAAGGGAAAGAAGTAAAATATACCGCACGTAGAATTAGAAATGTAGAATGTAGAAAGTGCAAGCGCTAGATACTAGTAATACTCTATAAGTATAACGCATCACGACTTTTTAGCGTTCGCGAATAAATCTTTCACGTCCCAATCGTCGCCTGCGTCGTCGTCGTCGTCCTCGTCTTCTCTTTTCCCCTTCTTCTTCCCTCCATTTTTACCTAAAAACTTCTCCATCTCTCCAACCCTCCCACTATCGTTCAACCCGATTGCAAAATACGCCAAATGTCTCCTTTTCCTCGCCATCAGCGCTTTCTCGTCGACCGTTTCTCCCATCAGTTCCAACTTCCTCTGTTCCTCCGCTTTCACTTTCTCCCTCTTTTCCTTGAGACTTTTCTTCCGTTTCTTCAATTTATGCTTGCGAATTTTGTTTTGTTCCGATGATGATGCGAACGTGCCTCTTCCTTCCTTCGCGCGTTTGAGCGATTGTTTGACCAGTTTGGAGGACATGATGTGGTTGTGAATTATTAGTATTAGTATTATTCTACCACTACCGCTTCTTCTTCTTCTTCTTGTGGTCGGTGAGAATGATACCAACGAGAGCCGCCGCTTATATAAAAACAATAACGAAGAAGCGAAAGACGAAAACGCTGCAGAGTGAAAAAAGTGGCAAGAAAAAGAAAGGGCAGAGAAAAGAGAAAAATTCAAAAAATTCGCAAAAACAACAACAACCTCATCATAATAATAATCATCATTATCATCATCAAAAGCGGGCTATTCTGCTCTCTGCCTTTGTCTCCTCAAACAACTGAACGATCGCTCGCTTCCGCTTTATTTATATATATATATATAAACGCGTGATGTCTTCAAAACTCTATTCGGACGACGACGAGGATGAGGAGGACGAAAACGACTCTTACCCGAAAGATTTATACGCGACTTTAGGCTTGAGAAAAGAGGATTCCCCGACGTCTGCGGAGATTAAAAAAGCCTACCATCGATTCGCGTTGAAGTTACACCCGGATAAAAACCCCTCGAAAGATGCGTCGAAACAGTTTCAGACGTTGCAGAAAGTGTACGCGGTTTTGAGCGACGAGAAGAAGAGGAAAGCGTACGATGAAACGGGAAGGGTGGATGAGTTGGATTCGGAGGAGTTTAACGACTTGTACGAGTATTATCGGACGATGTACAAGAAGGTCACGGAGGAAGATATACTGCAAGTGACGAAGGAGTATTTAGGGAGCGAAGAGGAAGCGCGAGATTTGAAAGCGTGTTACGTGAAATTTGAGGGCGACATGACGAAAGTGTTTGAATGGCAGATGTGTTCAGATATCGAGTTCGATTCGCACCGGTTCGCGGAGATTATCGACGGTTATATTTTCCGCGAGAATTTGGAAAGGTATCCAAAGTACGAGGAGTATTTGAAGAAGCACGTGAGAGGAAAAAAAGCGCCGGTGGACCCGTTGACGAACAGAGTGAGCAAGAAAAAGTTGAAGAGCAGCAGTAATGGAAAGGAGAATGGCGAGAGTGGGGGAGGTATGGGCGATTTGCAGGCGTTGATATTGGCGAAGAATAAGAGTCGAGCGGGCGCGGCGGATGATTTGTTCGCGAGGCTGGAGGAGAAATATGGTGGTGGCGGGAAGAAGAAAGAAAAGTCGACCCCGACGAAAGTGAAAAGTGGGAAAGTCTCGAAGAAGAAGTAATAAAAGCAGTATGTAAAATAGTACCAGTATATATCGCGTGTCGCGAATAAATCATCAAAAATTCTCTAGAGGAATCCTTTTCGAAACCCAAACGTAGGATTGCGCGTTTTTCTCCGTCCATCTTCAAAGTTCAGACGCAATTTTCCGTGCTCGGTTCGTTTCATTCTGTGCACGCAACCGTCCAAAGCGGATGTGTGTATCGTTTCGTCGTCGTCGTTGCTTACTAAAATCTGACTCACGCTGCCGTTGTGCGCGCGGACGACATCCGTCGCTTCACCGGTGGAGACGTCCCAGACGCAGATAGTTCCGTCGCCGGAATTATAGTTTTTGTTGAACCCATCGTCCGGTGTGTCGCTGTACTCGGATCCGGTGAATAATCGCGTGTTATCTTGCGACAAGGAAAGCGTGGTGATGAAACCTTCGTGATGACACGGAAACGTTCTCTTTTTCAAAGCGCCGGATGGAATACCTTCGTTTTTAGCTTCCGAGAGCAGTTCGAACATGTGCACGCACTTATCGGCGCCTGCGATATAAAGAACTCTTTTTGATTTCGAGACAACCATCGCTCGAACTTCCGTCCCCGCGTTGAACTTGAACATTGGTGACGGCAAACCATCCGCTGAATTTTCCTCCTCAAACGTCTTCTCGAGATCCCAAAAAGCAATCGTTCGGTCGTTAGAACCGGAAATGAGCGTCGTTTCGGTATCTTCGTCGTAATACGCGAGCGATTGTACCGGGTGAGCGTGTGCACTGAAACGATACGTGACGACCGTCGGCGTTTCCTCTTCGTCTTCTTCGCCTTCTTTTTTGTCTGCGTGTTGTTCTGGATCTCCTCCTCTTTCTTCTTTTTCGTCTGATACTTTCACTTCTTCTGCGGTGCTTTTTTTCGCGTCATCGCTCGCGCTCTCTTCCGGCTTCTTCTTTTTTGTAAGGCAGATTCAACGCTTCCGTCTGTTCCTTCTCTGACATGTCTGAAATCATGATATCGTACATTTCGTTCATCTCTGATGCCGTTTCAAACTTATCGAAGGATCTCGTGAGAGTAAAATCGTCGTGGTCGTCGTCGTCGCACTCGCGGACTTCCTCGATGGTGGCGGATGGCGATGGCATTTGTTCACCGCTGCTCCTTGATTTGTTGAAAAATCCTTTCGAAATGAGCGTTTTCTTCGTCGATACTTTTTCTTCCACCTCTTGCTTCTTCTTCCTCCTCTTTCTGTTCTTATACACCTCTCTCGTGGCGAAAAAGCTGCCGTCGCGAAACACCGGCGAGCCGAAAAAGAGAACCTCCAAATCCTTCGAAATCACCTGAGCGCGACAATTTGCTTTCCTTGATACGTGTGGTCCTAGCAATTTGCCTCCCGCGACGCGTTTGAATATATCCTGTACTTCTTTCGGTGCTTCGTATGCTCTCAAAACGCACGTCTCTTGCGTCAACCCTCTTTCCTCGAAACATCCCGGCTCGACAATTTTCACAAACGCGCCGTTATCGAAACCAATAGCTAACACGTCCTCGTTCAACCGCATACTCCTCACTCTACTCTTCTTTGCGACGTTTTCGCACACTTTATTCAGTTCTAACCTTTGCTGCGGCACCGTCAGATTCATCCTCCTTTGCACGTTCAACTCGCCTTTGGCGAACCCGATATCCACGCACCCGTTTTCGCGACCGCACGCCACGGACAACGAACTCGGAAGCGCACAAATACACGTCGCACCAATATCCATACCGCTCTTTTGAATCGTGTCCTTATTCTCTTTCGTCGTTTCGTACGGAATCAACACGTGCGAAACCATTTCTAACCCGTTCTTGATTTTGTTTTTTTTCTCGTCCGTCTTGTCTTTGTTTTTCTGGTGGACGTTTAAACGAATCTTCTCTTTCAAAACGTTCCTCTTCGGTGCAGTTTCGGTCTCTTCGTTCTTATTCGTATTCTCAGCGCGACTCTTCGCCAACAATCGCATTTCAGCTTTTCTCTTCTCCTCCATGACCCTCGCGCGCGCTTTCAATTGCGCCTGCTTCACCGCGTCGTATCTCTTCTCCTCCTCTTCCCCAATCTTTTTTACATCATCTTCGCCATCACATCTCCCATTCAACGCCTTTTCAATCAAAGCGTCTCGGGTCTCGTCCTCGACATTTTTCGCGTTGAAAGAAGCCAACGCGGCCGCGCCGGGCGTGACGAGCGTGATCGTTTCTTCGTTTTCACTCATTTGTGTTGTTATTCTTCTTCCTCTCGATGATAATGGTATCCGCTCCCGGCGGGGAAAAAAGAAAGAGAGTTGATCAGAGAGACGAGAGAGAGAATTTGACGATTTTGTGAGCGAGCGTTACTTTTTTATTGCTCCTTGGGAAAAAAATGCGAGTAAAAAAAAGTCAAATCACATGCGATATGTGAAAGAACGAGGACATCAAAGAAGAAGAAGAAGAAGAAGACAACAAAGAAGCGCAAATAATATCAATGAAGAGCAGCGCGACGACGAGAGGAGATTCTTCCTCCTCCTCCGCGCCGCGGATGGGGAGACTTCGTTTTCGTCGTAAAAAGAAACGCAAGCGCGAAGAGGAAGAAGATTCAGAGGAAGAAGACGAGACGACCTCAAAGAACAACGACGAGAAACTCGAAGCGCTTCTCGAAAACGCGTACCGCCACGACCGCGCGATCAAACGATTGAACAAAGAAACCGAACAGGAACTCCGGTCGACGATAGTGGCGTTCCCGGAGGACGATTTGACGACGTTTGCTAAAAAATACGCGGGGAAGACGGAGGATATTCGCCAGAGGCATTCAAAAGGGGTGGGGGCCCTTCGAAAGCGTTTAGAAGCGAAAAGCGAGCTTTCGCGCGCGACCGCGACGAAGGGATGCGTCGACGAACACGACGTCGACAACAGAGCGAGAAAGAAAGCGAGATTTGACGAAAGCGACGACGACAGAAACACCGCGAAGGAGACGAGCGATGAGAACGGTTCATTTGCTCTTACGCCGATACCTCGGGTGCCCGGCGCTACACGTTGAAGAATAATAGTAATAATAGTAATACATCCATCTCAAAACACCCAATCATTCACGAGTTTGGAGGAGGTTTCTTCGCCACCGCCTCTTTCGCTAACTTCTCCGCCACTTCCTTCGCCTCTTCCGCGTACCGTTCCACGCTCTCCTTCGCTTTCGTCGCGCCTTCTGAGACCGTTTTATACACGTTTCCTTTCCTCATCGCGTCGTCGGTTCTCACCGCAAATCTCTGGAACGATTTCGAGTTTGCGAGCGCGTTCACGAGGAACTCGTTGAGGACGTAATTCGCCAGGCGGCCCACGAACGACATGTATGAAGTGCTACTCGTTTCGTTCTTCGTCTCTTTTTATCTCTCTTTCTCTCTCTCGTTT
>Ga0114997_10002217_pt1 | contig 15743 bp, 18 predicted proteins | sample ArcticOcean_MG_C_2_FD_87045 | JGI IMG/M metagenome (GOLD analysis project Ga0114997, IMG submission 87045) | Marine microbial communities from western Arctic Ocean - ArcticOcean_MG_CB4_136 | ecosystem: Environmental > Aquatic > Marine > Oceanic | place: Arctic Ocean: Canada Basin | collected... | reverse complement strand
TTAACTTTCTTTGACCTTTTGTTTAAGTTTTCAAGAACAACTTTTACTGCTTGATCAATGCCACGTTTAACATCCATAGGATTCATTCCAGCAGCAACGACCTTAGTTCCTTCAATAACGATACTTTGAGCTAAAACTGTAGCAGTTGTTGTTCCATCACCAGCTTCGTCATTGGTTTTGGATGCTACCTCTTTAACCATTTGGGCGCCCATATTTTCAAATTTATCTTCTAATTCGATTTCTTTGGCCACGGTTACACCATCTTTTGTAATTCTCGGTGCTCCAAATGATTTGTCAATAACAACATTCCGACCTTTTGGCCCTAATGTAACCTTAACTGCGTTTGCTAGTATATTAACGCCATTAAGCATCTTTGCTCTTGCGTCTGATCCAAAAATAACTTCTTTTGTCATAATTTTATTCCTCCAATTAATGACTAAATTTAACTAATAATCCCAAGGATATCTGACTCTTTCATTATTAAGAGTTCTTTTCCACTTACAGTAACCTCTGTTCCCGACCATTTGCCGAAAAGTATTTTATCTCCTGATTTAACATCTAGAGCAGTTATAGAGCCGTCATCAGCTTTAGTGCCTGTTCCAACTGCTACTACTTTTCCTTCAGAAGGTTTTTCTTTTGCTGTATCGGGTATAATAATACCACCAGCAGTTTTCTCATCTTCATCTATGCGCTCAACTAGTACGCGGTCGTGTAAAGGACGAAATTTCATTTTTTTTCTCCACTTATAAATAAAAAATTATTAAAATACCATGAGGCCCAACTAAATTTATTATTGCCTCAGGTTAATCTTAGGTAGTTATCCTTTGCCTCGGTGTCAAGGGCTTAGAGCAATATTTGTAATATTTATCTAAATTTATCTAAATTTTTATACTTTTTTATGAAAAATAAGTAAAGTTTTAGTAAAATTTGATAAAATTCATTAAAAAAGTCAATTATTTACCAAAAGAAAGTAATATTTTATAAATATTAAAATCTTTATTTCTGTATAAATTTTGTTTTCTCTATGTATTTGATACTTATCTGCTTAAATTAATAGACTAAATTTAACTAGGTTGATAAATAAAGTAATGTTCTTAGAAACTCTTTTCTTTCCTATTGGAATTGTAATGCTCGCTTTGGGGGGTGATAGATTAGTTCTGGGTGCAAAAGATATTTCAAGTAAACTTAAGGTGCCGCCCTTTGTTATAGGTGTTTTTGTTTTAGGTTTTGGAACTTCACTTCCTGAACTTTTCGTTACAATTAGTGCCTTAGAGAATGGAAAGCCTGATATCGCAATTGGAGGAATATTAGGTTCAAATATTGCAAATGTTCTTCTTGTTATGGGTGTTTCTCTATTTTTAACTAAAGATAAATTAGTTGAATCTATATCTACAAAAGATATTTCTGTGATGATAGGGGCAACAATTCTTTTATGCTACTTTATTTACTCCTCATCAATTATAAAACCCTGGGCTTTTTTGATGGTCCTTTCCCTGCCTCTTTACTTGTACTTGTCATATAAAATTTTTAATAAAAATGATAATAACCTTATTTATTTAAGTGAAAGTTCAAATTTTATTATTATTATTAATTTACTCATTGGATTTGGATTCTTAATTATTGGATCTGAATTATTTATTGATGGTTTAATTAAAATCTCTAGTAATTACGGTATACCAGAATCAATCATTGGAATTAGTTTGGCTGCGATAGGAACATCTCTTCCAGAACTATCTGTAACAGTTGCTGCATTTGTAAGAAAGGAAGGCAGTGTTGCTTTGGGAAATATTGTGGGTTCTAATATATTTAATATCTTTGGCGTTCTGGGGATTTCTACTTTAATCAGTGGCACAATTGATTTTTCTGATAGCTTCACGTCAATTGACTTGATTGTTCTTCTTAGTACAAGTTTTTGGGTTTTGTATATTGCAAAAAATAAACCAACCAACCCGAGGTTATTTGGTTTATTTTCATTTCTCACATACTTTTTATATATGGCTTATATTTATGTTTAGAATGGCTCATAAGGGAAGACTGTAACAGTTGCTCCTAGGTCTGGGGCTACAGCATCAAATGCTGGAAAAGCTGAGTTCAGGAGTTTCTCAGGCGTCCATCCGCTTTTGTCTGCAATACTTTTTATTGGTCTAGGTTGGCTAAATAGTGATACCTCGTTCCCTCTTACAGATAAAATTTGACCAGATAGCTTGCATTCAGGGGCCGCTAACGCCACCGCGGTTTGGGCAACTTGATCTGGACGCATAGCACTTTTCATCCTTTCCACTCTTTGTTTTGATGCTTCATCCTTGATAGGAATTGTAGCAATCATTCTAGTCCAAGCGAATGGGGCTATAACATTAGACCTAATATTTTTAATTTCATTTTCCATGGCTATTATTCTCGATAATCCATGTATTCCAAGTTTTGCAGCTGCATAGTTAGCTTGTCCTATGTTCCCTATTAAACCGGTTGTTGAAGTAAAAAGAACAAAATTACCTTCCTCTTTTTCTCTAAAATAATTTATTGCTGATCTGGTAACATTAAAGCTTCCCTTGAGGTGAACAGAAAGAACTGAATCCCAGTCTTCTTCTTCCATTTTATGGAACATTTTATCTCTCAATATTCCAGCAGGATTTATTATTGAGTGAAGTTCGCCATATTCATCAAGCGCTTGCTGAATCATATATTCCGTACCTTTTCTGTCTGTTACAGAATCTGTATTAGAAATTGCTTGGCCACCAGCTGCGATAATTTCTTTTTTTATTATTTCAATTGGCTTTTCATCACCTTCATCACCGCCTGCCACTGATCCTCCTAGGTCATTAATGACCAATCGAGCACCTTCGCGTGCAGCTAATAAAGCTGTTTCCTTACCTATACCGTTTGCTGCCCCGGTAATTAAAAGCACTTTTCCTTCAAGAACTCCCATATTTACTATCCTCCTAAAAATTAATTTAAATTGTTATAAAACAATAATTACAAATCAGGTATATTTTTTTCATGGTTGATCTAAAAAATATTATTAAAAGTGCTGAAAGTGCTAATGAGGAATCTCATGGAGGCTATCCGCCCGTTGAAAAATGGAATCCTGACCATTGCGGGGATATTGGTCTTGAAATAAAGAGCGATGGTAGCTGGCATTATATGAATTCGCCGATTGGGCGTAAAAAAATTGTTAACTTATTTGCTAGAATTTTAAGGAAAGAAGCCGATGGTAGCTATGTATTAGTTACTCCGGTAGAAAAAATTATGATTAAAGTTGATGATGTTCCGTTTATTGCAATAGATGTTAATATTACCGGTAGTGGAAGAGATTCTATGTTGAGCTTCTCTACAAACACTGGCGACACAGTGGTTGCTTCAGAGGAGTATCCTATTCGAGTTATTATTGATCCTAAGACAGAAGAACCTTCCCCTTATGTTTTGGTAAGAAGTAAGCTTGAGGCTAAAATTTCTCGCTCAGTTTTTTATGATCTTGTTAATCTTGGCGAAGAGTTTAATGGCTATTTTGGTATTTGGTCAGGTGGCTGCTTTTTTCCCTTTATGAAAGCTAGTGAATTAATAGATTAGTTATGAATAGAGAATGGAAAAATAAAATCTTAATGGCTGTCGATAAGAGGGCGCCTTCCTCAGCGAGCCTGAATCATGAGCCTGGTTCTAAAAGTGACTTTGATTTAATCGATAAGCCTTCTGATAGACTGGATCCTCGAGACTTAAAGCCTGCATCAGTGATAGTGGGTATAGTTGAAAGAGAAAAGCCTCAACTCTTTCTTACTAGACGTTCGGAACAACTCAAACAGCATTCGGGTCAAATAGCATTTCCTGGAGGTAAGGTGGAGAAAGGTGAAGACTTTACTGCTGCTGGAATTAGAGAGGCTAAGGAGGAAGTTGGTTTAGAGGATTCTGATTTTAATTTTTGTGGCTATCTAGATACTTATGAAACAGGCACAGGGTATAGAATATTGCCAGTAGTTGTTTTCATTCAGCCTAAGTTCATTCCAAAAATTGATAAATCTGAAGTAGCGGAAACATTTGAGGTACCTTTTGAATTTTTAATGAATGAAAAAAATCACCAGTTACAGTCAGGCGAATGGAAAGGGTCGGTAAGAAAATATTACACAATGCCTTATGAGGGATATAAGATATGGGGAGCAACGGCAGGAATGATAAGAAATTTATATGAAAGGATTATTAAGTTTTGATTAGAGTTTTATATTACCTGTTAATTTTTTTATCTCCTCTTGTGGTATATATACTATGGGTTGTTTTATCCAAGGGCAGGATTGTTCATTTAAGATTCTTTTGGCCTCTGATCATTGGTTTATTTCTAATGATCTCAAGTTTATTCTCTTCTGTATTTTTTTCCGACACGTTAATGAATAAAAAATATAATCACCCTAGAGTTATTGACGGAGAATTTAAAGAAGGACACTTTACAGAATAAATGATCAATTCCATTCAAAAAATTTTTATGAACGATAAGATGAGTAAGAAGATTATGTCTCTGTTAAATGAGGGTGAAGATATGGCTCGTTTTGTTGGCGGGTGCGTAAGGGATTCCCTTGTCGGTCTCACGTCTTCTGATATTGATATAGCCACAAAACACAGGCCTGATAAAATCATTGAAATTTTATCCTCTAACTCTATTAGGTTTGTTCCAACCGGAATTGAGCATGGAACCATTTCTGTTTTTACAGATAAGTTTAATTTTGAAATTACTACCCTTAGATTGGACACCAAGACAGATGGACGGCATGCGAAGGTTAGATTCACAGATGACTGGGAGCTAGATTCTGATAGAAGAGATTTTACGATTAATTCTATTTACTTATCAAGTGAGGGTAAAATTTTTGATCCGCATAAGGGAATTTCTGATCTAACTGAAAAAAAAATTATTTTTATTGGTGATTCAAGGCAAAGGATAAATGAAGACTATCTCCGTATACTAAGATTTTTTAGATTTAACGCATACTATAGTGGTGATCATGGTGGTAAAGAAAATTTGCTTTCATCTGAGGCTCTTGAGGCATGCGAAGAATTAAAATTTAATTTGATAAAGCTATCGCCCGATAGAGTACAGAATGAATTTTTTAAAATATTACTCGCCCCAAGATCAAAAGCTGTGATTAATGCGATGCTTCGTATTGGTATTTTAGATATTATTTTTAATTCCAGAACTGATTGTTTAGTTTTTTATAGAATGGTTGATATTGATCTAGAAAATACACTTACACCCAATCCTGTTCTAAGGTTTGTTTCGTTAGTTTTTATGCATAATATTCCCCCCGATCAGATGCATATGTTTAATTTTTCAAATAAACAAAAAGAAAAGATAAGATTCTTAACCAACAAAAATCATATTATTTCACTCAATGCATCGGAAAAGGAATTGAGAAAACTTCTTTATCTACATGGTAGGGAAAATTGTAGAGATATTATTAGATTCTGTTGGTCAAAGGACCTGAATATCTCAAACGATATCAAGTGGAAGACTTTATTCGCAATTATTCATGCATGGGAAAGACCTGTTTTTCCTTTGGGAGGTTCAGATGTTATGGCTTGTGATGTTGAGGAAGGGCCTATTCTTGGGGAAATTTTAAAAGATTTAGAAAATTCATGGATTTTATCTGATTTTAATAAGGATAGGGTATTATTACTTGATGATCTTAAGCAGCTAGTGAAAGATAAAACTAATTTAATTTGAGGTGCATTATTATGTCGCATCATTAAATATTTTCTTTACTTTCCTATCAAGATATCACATACAGATTAGCAAAATGAAATATACAAGTGGTAAATAAATGACCAATAAAACTAAAGAAAAAAAACCAACACGAAGAGACTTTCTATATATTACAACAGCAGTTTTTGGGGCAACTGGAGCAGCAGCTGTTGCTTGGCCTTTGATAGACCAATTAAATCCAGACGCATCAGTGTCTGCGCTATCTAGTGTTGAAACTGATATTTCATCAATACCCGAAGGCGGGTCATTAAAAATTGCTTGGAGAGGTAAACCTGTCTTTATTAGGCGAAGAACTAAAGAAGAGATTGAGATTGCTGAAAAAGAAGATAATGAAAATTTACCTGATCCTCAAAACGATGCTGATAGAGTTAAAAATAAAGAGTGGTTAGTTGTTGTTGGCGTTTGTACTCATTTGGGTTGCATACCTATTGCGGATAAAGGTGATTTCGGGGGTTGGTTCTGTCCATGCCATGGCTCTCACTATGATATCTCTGGAAGAATTAGAAAAGGTCCGGCACCAACAAACTTGGAAGTACCACCCTATGAATTTGTTAATGAAAATATTATTAAAATTGGATAATTAGCTATGAATCATGATTATGAATATACTCCAGGAAATGCTTTTACTAAGTGGCTAGATAAGAGATTGCCCCTTATCCGTTTTGCCGATGAAAATCTTTTAAGTTTTCCTACTCCAAGAAATTTAAATTATTTTTGGACATTTGGTTTTATTCTTACACTGTGTCTAGTTACTCAAATTATTACAGGTATTGTGTTGGCAATGCACTATACCCCTCATGTCTTAATGGCATTTGATAGCATAGAGCATATAATGCGCGATGTTAACTATGGTTGGCTTATTCGCTATATTCACGCAAATGGCGCTTCAATGTTTTTCTTGGCAGTCTTTATCCATATGTTTAGAGGTTTATATTATGGTTCCTACAAAGAGCCACGAGAAATCTTGTGGATACTTGGTGTTGTTATTTTTCTTTTGATGATTATCACAGCTTTCATGGGTTATGTTCTTGTGTGGGGCCAGATGAGTTTTTGGGGTGCAACTGTTATTACTAATCTAGTTGGAGCTATTCCTTTAGTTGGTGAATCTATTCTAACACTCTTACTTGGAGGATTCAGCGTTGATAATCCAACTTTGAATCGTTTCTTTAGCCTACACTATCTTCTTCCCTTTGTTATTTTTGGAGTTGTTATACTTCACATATGGGCACTTCACGTAACAGGAAATAACAACCCAACAGGGATATCAGTCAAAAACACTAATGATACAATTTCTTTTCACCCATACTACACAGTAAAAGATTTATTTGCTTACGTAGTGTTTCTCCTAATGTTTGCTTATTTTATTTTTTATAATCCAAATATTTTAGGTCACCCTGATAATTATATTGAAGCTGACGCCATGGTAACCCCAGCCCATATTGTACCAGAGTGGTACCTGTTACCTTTTTATGCAATTTTGAGAGCAGTTCCGGATAAATTAATGGGAGTCCTTTTAATGTTTGGTTCTATAGTTGTCTTATTTTTCTTACCTTGGCTCGATACTATGAAGGTTAAATCAGCACGATATAGGCCAACCTACAAAATATTTTACTTTACCTTCCTGGTCACCTGTCTTCTTCTTGGTTACTTAGGAGGGCAGGCGCCTGAAGGTCTTTATTTGTTCTTATCTAGGGTATGTACAATTTATTATTTTGCCTTCTTCTTGGTTGTAATGCCTATTCTCAGTCGATACGAAAAGCCATCACCAATGCCAATTGGTATATCGAATTCTGCTATAAATACTGATTTAGGAACTGACAAAAATCCAGCTCTTTCTATAAATAATTAGGAAATATTATTATGAGGTTAACGCAAGCAATAATCATTTTACTTACAATTGTTTTTTTCAGCAATAATCAAAATTTGTTGGCATCAGGCGATGAGACATTTAAAAATTTAAAACCAAATTTTTCGTTTGAAGGTCCTTTTGGAAAATTTGATCGTGAGAGCCTTAAAAGGGGCTATCAGGTGTACTCTGAGGTTTGCTCATCTTGCCACGGAATGAAACAACTATCATTTAGAAATTTATCTCAGCCGGGAGGGCCGGAGTTTTCAGTCAATAAAGTAAAGGAGATTGCTTCCGAGTATTTTATACTGGATGGCTCAGATGAATATGGTGATCCTATTGAAAGAAGCAGAGTTCCTAGCGATCGGTTCCAACCTCCTTTTGATAATAAAGATGCGGCTAAAGCATCGAATAATGGTGCTTACCCCCCAGACTTATCATTAATTGTTAAAGCTCGTTCTGATGGCGCTAATTATATATACTCTCTTTTAAGTGGCTACGAGGAGCCCATGCCTGAAAGTATGCATATTGATGAATCTTTAAGTTACAACCCCTGGTTCTCTGGAAGCGCCATAGCAATGGCTCAGCCTCTATACGATGAAATGGTTGAGTATGATGATGGAACAATAGCTAGTATTTCGCAAATGTCCTATGATGTCGCGAACTTCCTTGCGTGGGCTGCAGAACCAACTATGGAAGAAAGAAAAAGCCTTGGTCTGATAGTTATGGGATTTTTATTTATTTTTCTTATCCTAATGTTCTTTAGTGTAAGAAGATTATTCAAAGATGTTCATTAACTAATTATTAAAGCGAAAGTTCATTATATCACCATCCTGAACTTCATACTCCTTGCCTTCTAATCTTACCTTTCCTGCATCTTTAGCTTTTTGAAAGTCATTGAATTTTATTAATTCTTCGTAATTAATAGTTTCCGCTCTAATAAATCCTTTTTCAAAATCTGTATGAATTTTTCCAGCAGACTCTGGTGCAAGAGTAAATCTTTTGATTGTCCAGGCTCTAGTTTCTTTTGGTCCTGAGGTAAAATATGTAACGAGGTCCAGAGTTGAATAGCCCTCTCTAATAAGAGTGTTTAAACCTGGTTCTTCCAGCTCAAGGGAATCTATGTATTCATCTCTTTCTTCATCACTTAATTGTGAAATTTGACTTTCTATGCTGGCTGAAATTCTTGCAACCTTTATTTTTTTTGAGGCCGCATATTCCTCCACTACCTTAGAGTATTTATTACCGGAGCTTGCGCTTTCTTCGTTAACATTACAAACATAGATCATTCTTTTGCTTGATAATAAACTAAATTCTGAGAAATATTTTTTATTAGTTTCATCTAATTCAGATTCGTCAAATATTAATCCTTTGTTTAGTTCTTCTAAAATTTTATTGACTAACAATAGTTTTTCTTTTGCCTCTTTATCACTTCCTTTTGCCTTCTTCTCAAGAGAGCTTGCTCTTTTTTCTAAATTACCAATATCCGATAGCAGTAATTCTGTTTCGATAATTTCTATATCTTCAAGGGGGTTAATATAGCCGTTAACATGAGTAATATTATCATCCTCAAAACAGCGAACTACGTGTGCAACAGCATCAACTTCTCTAATGTTAGAGAGGAATTGGTTTCCTAGACCCTCTCCTTGTGACGCGCCTTTAACTAATCCTGCAATATCAACAAATGTTAGTCTTGCTGGAAGAATCTGGATGGATTCATTTATTTCTGATAAAATCTCTAGACGATCATCAGGTACATCTACCTCACCAATATTAGGCTCTATTGTACAAAAAGGATAATTTTCTGACTGAGCAAGGGAAGTTCTCGTGAGCGCATTAAATAAAGTAGACTTTCCAACGTTCGGCAAACCTATTATTCCGCAACGAAAGCCCATTCAGTTTATTTCTTTATTTGGACTATATTTTTTTGAAATTTCTTTTCGTCGCCGTCAATCAATATAGTAATATTTTTAGCAATTGAGGATAATATTTTTTCAAGATTTTCAGAGTCTTCTTTTGATAAATCACCTAAAACATGGTTTGTTACTTTTTCTTTATCACCCGGATGACTAATACCTATTCTTATTCTGTAATAATCTTTGCCAATATTCTCATCGATTGATTTTAATCCATTATGTCCTGCGTCACTTCCACCTTTTTTGACTCTAACCTCACCAAAAGGAAGGTCTAGTTCATCATGAAATACAATAATTCTTCCAGGGGGTATTTTATAAAAATTCGAGGCCTCTCTTACAGCACGACCAGATTCATTCATAAAGGTTTGTGGCTTGAAAGATATTAGCTTTCTCTCATCTATCGCACCCATTGATGTTCTGCCTAAAAATTTAGTCCTACTTCTTCCAAATTTATGGAAGGATGAAACTTTATCCAAAGCCATGAATCCAACATTATGTCGATTATTTTTATGTTTTTCGCCAGGATTTCCTAGTCCAACAAAAAGTATTGTATCGTTTGATAAAGCCAAGGTGGTTAATTATTCCTTCTCTTCTGATTCTTCGGTTGTATCTGAATCTGAATCTTCTTCTGATTCTGAATCCTCTTCTATACCTTCAGGTTTATCAGATTCTGCGGCATCAAGAGCATCCATTTCCTCTTCAGTCTTAGGAGCGGCAATGCTAGCGACAGTAATATCTCTTTCCGTAATAGCGGATACAATACCCTCAGGCAGTTTTATATCAGATAGATGAATAGTATCGCCAATTTCTAAACCTGTTAAATCAACCTCTACACCCATTGGTATGTCGGTCGCAGGACAATCTAATTCAACTGTATACCTACTGATATTTAGAACGCCACCAGCCTTTATTCCAGGAGATTCTTCTTCATTCAAGAAAGCTACAGATACCTCAACTGAAATTCTTGAATTAGCGCCAAGACGAAGAAAATCAATATGAATAATATTTCCTTTAACAGGGTGTAATTGAATATCTTTTGAGATTGCTTTAAATTTTTCGCCATTTAATACTTCAACATCAATTAGCTGTGATAACATTTTACCAGTGTTATAAAGTTTTAATGTTTCTTTACTGCTAACGCTTACTGAAAGTGGTTCTTTATCATCTCCATACACTATGCAAGGAATTTTACCTTCCTTTCTCACAGCCCGCGCAAATGATTTACCTGTATCTTTTCTTTCTTCAGCCTTTAATAAGGTGGTTTCTGCCATCCTCTTTCTCCAAAATATAATTAAAATTTTTCCTGTGGCGGGTTATACCCCCGCTTTAAGATCAAATCAAGTTAATCAAACAAACTTGATACAGATTTTTCATCAGCGATCCTTTTTATTGCCTCTCCCAGGAGAGAAGAGATAGAGATAACCTCTACTTTATCAGATTTTTTTACTAAATTTGATTCTTCAATCGTATCAGTCACAACTAGTTTTTCTAGTGATGATTGATTGACCCTTTTAACAGCTTCACCAGACAATACGGCATGTGTTACATATGCGTATACTTCTTTAGCCCCCTTTTTTAAAAGAGCGTCAGAAGCGTTGCAGAGTGTTCCAGCTGAATCAACTATATCATCTATTATAAAGCATGTTCGACCGGTTACATCACCAATAATATTCATTACTTCAGAATCCCCAGCTTTCTCCCTCCTTTTATCTACTATTGCTAAGTCAGTTCCAATTCTACTTGCTATTATTCTAGCCCTTACAACACCACCAACATCAGGAGAGACAATAATAGGGCTATTATCATTTATTTTATTTTTAATGTTTGATGTTAAAGCCGGCGCAGCGAATAAATTATCAGTAGGAATATCAAAGAAGCCCTGTATTTGTCCTGCATGCAGGTCCATTGTCAAGACCCTGTCTGCTCCTGCTTTATCAATCATATTTGCTACTAGTTTTGATGTAATAGGAGTTCTTGGGCCGGGCTTTCTGTCTTGTCTGGCATATCCAAAATAAGGTATTACGGCCGTTATCCTTTTAGCCGACGCTCTTCGGAGGGTATCAATAATGATTAAAAGTTCCATTAAATTATCGTTTACAGGGAACGATGTTGATTGAATTACAAAAACATCTTCTCCACGAACATTTTCATGCATTTCAACAAAAATTTCTTTATCTGCAAACCTTTTTACATCGCACTTTGATAGATTAACGTCCGCATAGTCAGCTATTTTTTTTGCTAGAGTTAAGTTTGAATTTCCTGTGACTAATTTCATTCGACCTCACCAGTATTCGATTGATTAATTGTGTTAAGTGCTCGTTGTACCACAAGTAAACCCCTCGGGCGAGGGGAATTTATTTGACGTGATTGCAAATACTTTAAACAGTTTCCCCATTTTATCCTCATCGATAAGACGACTTAAACCTAAGCGTAATTCCTTTTTTGTTTTAACATCGCTCATTCTTTCTAAAGATTTGAGTCTCTCAATGGCCCCCATTTTTATTAAAAATGAACCTTGAGTATCTGGACCCCAAACATCAACCATACTATCTTTTGCCTGAGTGATTATATCCCTAAAATCTACATGACTTGTTATGTCCGCAAGACCGGGTTCATTTAAAGGATTCACAAATTCACTACCTTTTATTGCCTGTAGTGTATCACCATATCCATCCGTATAACCATAATCAAAAAAAAGAGCTCCACCATTATTTCTTTTTATAAAGCTTGATATTTTCTTAATAAAATTTCTACTTCTAAAGTTTATTTCAATAATAGCGTTTATTTTTATATTAATTAATTTTTGACTATCTAGAAGTTTAGAAAGTTTTGTTTTCTTATGACAAAATATTAATTCTTGATCTCCATGGTCGATACAAACCTCTCTCCAGCAATCTTTGTTTTTAATAAATTGATTGACTGGAAAGGTATCCAGGAACTCATTACCAATAAAAATTGTTGGTTTTTCTGGTATATCCTCGAGTCTTCTAAAGTGAAGTGATTCTTTAATATTTTTTTTTTGGATTTTAATTAATTCATTATTAATATCTAAGAATATATAATTAGTTACCTTAGCCCCTAACACTCTTTTAATATCACTAAGGAGGGTTCCTCTTCCGCCACCTAGATCCACTATTTGTATTTCTTTAAATTTTTCTTTTTTTTTAAATAAAGCTAATATCCAAATACCAATTATTTCACCGAATATTTGTGAGATATCTGGAGAAGTTACAAAGTCTCCCTTCGAGCCGAGAGGCATTTTTTTTCTATAATACCCATGTTCGGAGTCGGTGAGTGCTACCGTCATAAAGTCAGCTATCGACAAGGGACCTTTATGTAAGATAATATCTTTAATTTTTCTTTTAACAGGTGTCATTTCTTTACAGAGTTAATTACTAAAATTAAACCTATTAACATAAGGGGAATAGATAGAATAATTCCCATAGTTACATTGGGAATTATATAACCAATATGCTGATCTGGTTCACGGAAAAATTCAATTAGAATTCTTGACAGGGAGTATATCAATAAGAAATATCCGCTAATCAGCCCTCTCTTTTTTAGTCCTTTACTGGCGATTAAAGCTGCTAGAATCATAAATAAAAGTATTCCCTCAAGACCAGCCTCATATAATTGACTGGGGTGACGTGGATATTCACCAGCTCTTGGAAATACCACACCCCAAGGTACGTTTGTAACTTTACCCCACAACTCACCATTAATAAAATTTGCTATTCTTCCAAAAAATAATCCAATTGGAACCACGGCGCAAATAACATCCCCTAGCTCTAAAATAGGCTTCTTGTATACATATGAGTAAGAAATTATTGCCACTAACACTCCTATCACACCCCCATGGAATGACATCCCTCCCCTCCATAAGGCAAATATTGAAATTGGGTTGGCGATATAAAAATCTATATTATAAAATAATGCATAACCTATGCGTGAGCCAAGTATTATACCAACAACTATCCAAAGAAATATCTCATCAATATCACGTTGATCAATGCTTAAGTCGGAGTTTATCTTTTGTTTATTAACTATTTTTTTTGCGTAATAAAGCCCAAGCAACATGCCTAGCATATAAGCAATTCCATACCAGTATATATTTATTGGTCCTATTGAAATCGCTACTGGGTCAATATTTAGAATAATATTTTTCATTTATATTAATTTATACATTTATTTTATCTAATTTAAAATATTTTGGCATTTTAACTATTATGTTTTTTCAATTTGTAGTATGGTAACATAATTCAAACACTATATGTGGTAATTTATGGCTTTATCAAAAAATATTGAATTATTGGAAGATCCCTTAGATACCGTTGAAATGGTGGCAAGCATGAGGGATTGGACCTATGAAAGAACTGAAAATGAGGTATCAATTATTGCTAAAGGGCAATGGTCTGATTATCAAATATCAGTAACATGGATTGATGACTTTGAAGGTATAAATATCGTCTGTGGATTTGATTTAAAATTTCAACAAAGACATAAAAATAATATTCTTCATTTAGTTTCTTCTATAAACAATCAAATGTGGCTAGGGCATTTTGATATATGGATTGATGAAGGTGTTGTGCTTTATAGAAATACGTCGCTTTTTAATAGAGATAAAATTTCACAAGAGCAATTTGATGAGGTTATGTTTCAAGCGGTATCATCATGTGATCAATTTTTCCCCGCATTTCAATACATCCTGTGGGCTAATAAGAATGCTGATCAAGCTCTTGAGGCAGTTTTATTTAATACACAGGGTGAGGCTTAGTAGATAATTAAAATAGCCATGGATACTCATAAAAAATTATTAATTTTAGGCGCAGGAAAGATGGGAGGAAGTTTGTTGAAAGGCTTAATAGCTAGCAACAAATTAGATTTTGATATTTCTATTATTGAGCCAAATTTAACCAATGATATTCAAAAACTCATAAATCCAAATGGAATAGAATATTACAAGTCACCTGAGGATATTAAAGACCCAGATTTTGACTTAGTAATATTTGCAGTTAAACCCCAGTCTATTAATGAAGTTTGCGCAGGGCTAGGTAAAAGTTTAAATCAAAAAAAAATCTTTTCAATAATTTCAATTCTTGCAGGAACTAAAATCAAAGAGTTTAAAAGTTTTTTTAAAGAATCACCCGTAATAAGAACAATGCCAAATCTAGCTGTGTCTGAAGGTAGTGGTATGACAGCTCTTTGCGGCAGTAATAATGCAAATAAATCCTTCAAAGCTACTGCAGGTAAAATTTTTTTAGAAGTCGGTGAGATTATTTGGGTTGATAATGAGGCTATGATGGATGTGATTACGGCAACATCAGGATCTGGGCCAGCCTATTTCTTTTTTTTAGCAGAGTGTCTTGCTTTAATCTCAGAGGAGATGGGTTTGAGTAATCAGGATGCTCATAAATTATCTAGACAAGTTGTTATAGGCTCTGCTGATGTAATGCGTAATTCAACTGAGAGTTTGGCTAGTTTAAGGAAAAAAGTAACATCAAAAGGTGGAACAACAGAGGCTGCGCTTGATGTGATGATGAGCTCTGAAAAAGATTTTTATAATATTTTTAAAAAAGCAATTAAAGCGGCTTTTAAGAGAAGTAATGAGCTGAGTAATTAAATTTCTTTTTTTACAGGCAGGGTGATCGTCACCCTCAGGCCACCTAAATTACTTTTTGATAAATTAATTTCCCCTCCGAGACTGCTTGCAATTTCCTGAGAAATTGATAACCCTAGTCCTGATCCGGCAATATTTTGATTTCTCGACGAGTCTAGCCTTTGAAAGGGTTTTAAAGACTTCCCATAATCTCTTTTTGGAATTCCAGGACCATTATCATCTATGGAAATTTTTATTAGACTTTTCCTTTCAATAAGGCTTATCTGAACTTCATCACCAAAAACCTTAGCATTATTAATTAGATTGACTATGCACCTTTTAAGGGCAATGTGTTTGCAAAAATATTTTATGTGCCCAATTTTAGAAGTCTTAAAGGCTATTGATAAAGTCTTCCCCCGTGCTGTATCTATAATATTTTCTATTAGTTTGTTTAAATTTACCTCAGTGCTTTCTTCACTAGAGGCTGTTTGAGAAAAGTCTAAGTATGTTTCCAGCATATACTGCATTTCATTTACATCTTTTAACAAGTCTTCATTTCCTTTCTGGTTAGAGTACATTTCTAATTGAAGCTTAATCCTTGTCAGGGGTGTTCTTAGGTCATGACTAACGCCCGCAAGCATCAGT
>Ga0114997_10002213_pt1 | contig 15761 bp, 16 predicted proteins | sample ArcticOcean_MG_C_2_FD_87045 | JGI IMG/M metagenome (GOLD analysis project Ga0114997, IMG submission 87045) | Marine microbial communities from western Arctic Ocean - ArcticOcean_MG_CB4_136 | ecosystem: Environmental > Aquatic > Marine > Oceanic | place: Arctic Ocean: Canada Basin | collected... | reverse complement strand
GACCCGGACGCGACAGCTTCGTTCGTGGTCTCGGCACTGGCGGTTTGTACCTCGAGATCGGGCTGTTTGTGCGAGTGAACGGATGAACCGCTGCTGACCGCGTCGCGCACCGATTGCTTGAAGTGTACATTTTCGCGATTTCGCATCATTTTTTTCCTCGGATAGAGAGAAAAAAAAATTATGCTGATTATTTTTCCCAACACCGCATCACAAAACTGCCACCCCATGTATCCTGAATCACACGGAGGGCATCTTCTACGGACGAAAACGGCCGATTCAGTTCAAGATTGGCCGTATTTTCGTTGTAGCCGTTGGTCTTTGCAAACCACGGCCCGTTTTCTTGCTTTCCGACGTTTTGACGATCGGGAAGCTCTTCGAGCATGTTGGTATTGTTGAGCAGTCGCGGGCACACGATGTCGACACCTCGACACCTCTCGTAGTTTTGTGGACATACCATGCCATTAATTTTCGACGTCGTACCGTCTTTTCCTACCAGCACTTGGTTCATGGCGTGTTTATATTTTGTCACAGAGCACTTTTTTTCGTTTTTCCATACACCACCGATCGCATTCTCGCACAACTCTTTTGTCAATTTTTCGGTTAGAAGATCAGAACCCCGCTTGATTATAACCCCGTCTGTGTTTACTTTGACTCCGGCACGCGGGCACAGGTTTTTAAAGCTGCTGTTTTCTTCGTCGAGATCACAAAACTGATTGCCGCATGCATATAAGTTATTTCCCGTCCCCCACTTGTTTTTGCCAAATTCCTCGAATGTTGAATTGTCGCCATAAGGTGTCTTCGGATCGAATTTATTGCATAACCCAGTCTCTAAAGCATACTTTCTCGATGTGTTCTGATTCCAAGTTTCGAATTCCTGTGTGTCCGTCGCCGTCAAACTCCCTCCCACCTGACCAATGAGCACCAATGTTGGTGTTCGTCCATCGCAGTTGAAAGTATCAAAGAACTCTGTGTTTATCCAACTCAAGCGTGCTTGCTCGCACGTCTGAGTGACCCGAACGCTGTCGTCACCATAGCACTTGTCGTAGCAGTTTTTGATGGTATTCACGTTGCAGAATTCTTTGCAACGCTTGGCAATAAACTCATTATTGTCTTGGCTGTCTTTGGTTGTCACCGACGCTTCGGACACACGCTCGGCGTGTTGCACATTCGCGCTTGTATTGGAGGTCACATCCATCGCACGATTGTGCGTCATCGAGCGAGACGGAACAGCGTTCAAGGTTTTCTTGTCCGTTTGGTAAGCAATCTCTGCTTTGTATTTGTCGAACGACATTGCTTTTTAATTTTTGTTTTACCCCAACATTATTTTCTGCACCTAACAATAAAAGAAAAAAAGTACCAACACTTACAGAATGGGCACCCAAAGTTCAAAACCTTGCCCTTCCGTTTGCACCGACGACGCTGCGGAAAGTATGGCGAGACGTATGGGGTGGCGAAAACCCAGCGAACTCGTGTCGGGCGTCTGCTGCGAGGACGCGTCCTGCGACAGTACGACAGACGACGGCATGGCAGTGTGTGGGCCCTCCGGTAAAAAGTGGCTTCAACTCCAAACCACGTACGCGTACAAGGGCAAAGAGCCATTGTGTCCGAGCAGGGGGCACATCGTGGACAGAAACGAACAAATCAAGTCGTGTTCTACCGATGGATGTGCAATGCATATGGCCCAAGGTACTACAACATTGCGTGTGGATAATATTTTGAATGCTAGCGACTGCGAAGGCAAGACAGCAAACACGCAGGGTGATCGTGAGTGGGATGCGGAGAGCAGTACGTGTTACGCCAAGTTTCCGATCCCGTACGTGCTCAACAGCAATCTAACAACGCAAACGAATGCCACGGGCCCCGACGATTGCAAAGACAAATGCATGAACGACAACAACTGTATTGCTTTCCAGTTTGGCCCCGACGATCAGTGCAGTCTCGCCACGCACCTAAACCCGGACAGCGGCACAACCAACAAGGTCTGGCGCTCGGACACCGCGGACAACCCGAGTGCTAACTCGGTGGTTGGCTTCAAATCCTGCCCGCCGCGCGCCAACCTCAACCGCCTTTACGTCAATGCTACTGGGAGCTGTCCCGAAGAAGCGGATGTGGGCAGGTTTGGATTCAATGCGTTTAACCACGGCATTGACGCAGCCTTCAAAACTCTCCAAACGCAACTCCAAACGAAACAAGGTAGTAAACTGGGCGAGTTCTTCCAATGGGAGCAGCTGGGAAACGACATGGGCGTCTGGTACACAAACAAGTCCGTGGGCGAGTGTCAGTCTCTTTGCGAGCGTTCTGCTCGATGCGGGGAGTTTTACCACGACTCGGAAAACGAGCACTGCATGATGTTCGACGGGGCGTGCCACGACATTGACACCACCAACACACGGAGATTGTACGGCATGGGCACGCGCATTTCTGGCATGAGTGGTGGCGTGTGTTCCGATGGCACTCTTCAGTCGGAGGATTTATGTTGGAGCGAGGGTAATGAATGGCACCTCAACATGTACAGTTCGAACCTCGCCCTCGCTGTACCTGTAAATAACGCGGCAGCCTGCACACTCTTGTGCGAAAATAAGTGCGATATCGGTTCCTCCTGTAGATCGATCTACATTGAAGACACGCAATCGTGTTATTGCGACGCGACCGACATTGTCCTCGGAGATCATGACCGCACAGGCTACGACCATTACGTCGCGCCGCACCCGCCGACACTTCCACACGTCTACCAAAAAACCATTGGTAATGGATACACCATCAACGATCTGGCGAGCGCGGAGGCGGCGTGCAACGCGGAGGAGGATGATCTCGGTAGACCGCTTACGCTGTGTCCCAAGGAAGCGATGTTCCTCCAAAACAAGTGCACGTTTGGGTACGTTCGAAACGAGCGCCTGCCCGGTATGGTGGTGGATGATTTGAAGACACACCGCGAAGAAATGCACGACCAGCACATAAACACGAACTCCACGTGCGAGAGTACGCAATTGGACAAGTCTGCGTGCGAAAGCAAGGAGAGCGGTATGGTAAACTACAACACCCACAAATGCATCTGGGGATACGACGACCAAACCGGCAATTTCGCCTGCCGTCCGGCGTGGTGGAACATGTGTGGCTCGGAACCGGGGAGATGGCACTCGGCCGATAAGTACAACGCGGCGGCGCACTGCTGCACACAAAACAAATGAAACAAATAAAAACAAAAGCATCAATATTATTATATATTACTACCACACTCATTGACGACTGTCACGGAGTGCAGAATCCATACCAAAACCTACCGATCCATACCAAAAACTCCAAACTCTGGATCCGACGCGACGGTTGTAACCTCGTCTTTTTCCTCATCATTTCTCTTCTGCTCATTAAGGAGCTGTACGCGCCGGTTGTCGATACAAGAAATTCGAAAGCGCGCGTCCCGCTCCACCATACGCGCACGCCAAACATCCTCCAACATGCTCATGGTTGCATGCATTTGACATTTGTTGCGTAGATCATCCGATCTCCCGTAGAACCAACACCTTCTGTGCCCCGTGCACTGTCGGGGAAGAATGCGCTCCGCCACACCGGCTACATCATCCACGACGGTAACCATTGATTGCCCGCGAGACCTGCAATAGAAGCACTGTGCGTGAGGGCGGGTTCCCTCCTCTGGTTGACACCATTTCACCACTTTACAAACACGACAAGCCATGGTATTGTTGATAAAATTGATTAAATTGATGTTTTACAAATTCCAAAAAAAAATAATCCTTTTTGACGCGTGGTTTTTTTTACGACGAGGGGGGCCAAAACGGATTGAGTACAAGTAAAGTACAAATCTTTCCTTTTTTCTGTCGTGCTGGTAAAATGATTCGGACGCGATCATCGCGGCGAAGAAAAGTCTCGACGTGGAAAGTGCCAAACGACGATAGGAAATCAACGAGTGATACGAATCACTTCTCGATACATGGTCATCTTCTGCCGCTGCAGACAAGATTGCAGCAACTTGAAGATCTGGTTAAACGATTAGAGAAAATGTTGATCTCGCAGCAGCTGGCCCCGGCCGTGAACGACGCGACACAGCCGCTTCACCGCATTCTTCTTACGGGTACCGCGTCCTCGCGCATGGAACTGCCCGCCACCCACCAGTTCGTAGTGGCCAAAGAAGTGCGAGGGTCGCGGCGCGTCCCCGTGCGATCCTCTCACACTGCACAGGTGGGAGACCGGCTCACGGACGGGCGAAGGGACACGACTATCGTGCGCGTCAGCCGGGAAGAGATCGAAACCGCCCATCCCGTTACGTTTGGGGCGGCGCGGGCACTGGCCACTGTTCCATCGCAGTACGCTCTGCCGGCACTTTACTATGTGTACAACCTGTCCAACAAAGACATGCACGTGGTGTCGGGCGCGTGCGCCATTTCCATTCGACCAACCCATTCGGTGACACTCTCACTCACGCACGCTGGGTTCCGGGTGGTGCACACTTAAACATGCGCGCATTTTTTTTTTATGTTTCCAAAGAGAAAACAAACAAGCAGTGTGATCATGGAAAAACTTGTGGCAGACACTATCCGCGCCGTCGCGGCGGAAGATCCCGTGTTCCGAAAAGAAGTGCTGGCGGGGGGGGGAGGGGAATCGGGTATGGAACCGACAGAGTACACTGGAGGATGCAAACCGAGTCGCCGACCACGGAAGAACAAGTGTGGAAAGAAGTACCACAAGTACAAACGGCCCCTCGCGATCGACGGAAATTTTAAAGACGGAAAGTTTGAAGATTGTTGCATGCACCTCGCGATCGACAGTGTTCACAGATTGGAAAAAATTGCTCGTCTGCAAAACAAGCGTATCGAACTCGTACAAAAACTGAATGCCTACCAGCATATTTGGGAAGACGCGATACTAGACCCGTCGGTGTACGACACCGTACACGTCGTTCGAAAACCGAACGGGAAAATCAAAAAATACAAATTCACCGCAAAAACCCTCGAACTCAAGTTGAAAAGTGTAAAGTCCAAATTGGACACGGTGGTAAAGTTGCTGAAGAACTACGAATTGGGCATACAGTCGCGGCAGGTGAAAGACATCGTTGACCTGTTCAATCAGGAGCACGAACAGCACAAACGGCGTCTGGCCGGTGGGGGCAGCTTGGGAGATATCATCTCAACATTTGCGAAAAACGTATGGATAGGCATGCGGGACACCATGTCTTTCCTGTGGAAACACAAAGGCACCATCATTACAGGCCTTGTCGTACTGGTCGGTGTTCTTGTGTGCTGCGGAAGCTACCCGAGCGTCGACGGGAATGGTCAAACCGTAATTTTGCACAGCATGGACGGTTTAGATACCCTACGCGCGATCCCCGATTGGTTGACCGGGGTCAACATGTACAACATAGTCGCCGGCATTTTTACTACCGCCGCGGCAATCGGGTTTATCAAAATGGGCACAAATGAGGACGAAGAGGAAGCGGTGCAACACGACGCGCAGGCGCTCATGCAGCAGTACGATAAACAGCGCATCGAAGAAAACAAGTTTATCGCCACATACGAGGCCCGCCAACGGGAGATAGTCGATCAAATGCATGTGTCGTGTCCACGTAATACGGTCTCAAACATATGGGAGAAACCGGGTTCGTTCCTTTATTCGACGGTTTCGGGAGCGACGGATGTGTGGAGGCATGTAACCTCAGACGTCGGTCGTTCATACAATGAAATTCTTGCGAAGCACAATGTGGCAAAGGAAAAATTAAGTAGACTCGGAAGGGACCTAAAACTTCGCACGGGAAAAAGACCAGAAAATCAAGTAAAAGACATCCAAGGAATTGTCGAAAAGCAACGAAACAAAATAGCCAAAGATCAAACAAAACGACGGGAAGGAGCGGATCGTCTCGCCGCTTGGAAACAAAACAAACTCAAAGAAAAATTGTGTGGCCCCTTCCAATGTGGAGTCGTCGTGGTCTTTGGCATGGCGTACCTTCAGTGGTGGTCAGGTCAGGACGAGGATGAGGACGAGGCGGAGGACGCGTTGAAACAAGTACAAGAAAACGAGATGATGGATCAAGCCTACACACCACCCCACGTGGTGCCCGCTGCCCCACAACTCCACATGGAACCCATGTTCCCACAACAAATGATTTCACCCGCCTTTGAAGCAATACAAACGAGAATGCCGATGGACGGATCGGATTTGATCAACATTTCCGCGTGAACATTTCGTAGAAAGAAAAAAATGGAATTTTTACACTAATTCGCGGTTGCAGGTGACACAAATCTCCTTCCCTTGATTCGCATGACACCATTTATCGGCGCACGCCGTACACACACCGGTCGACTTCACTTCACCACTGACGGGGGGCACGTCGTGATCTTTGCACGACGGGCAGTTTGACACATGTTTGTGTTTCGTGCCGCGCACATTCTTGCAAACGGTACACGTGAAACGGTAGCGTACGTGTGGTTTGTCTTCCGATGTGGAGCGTTTGGCACGTGCCCTTCTCGATGGTGACTGGTTTCTGAGCAGCTGGAGTCGCTGGACCAGCACTGTCCCAACAACAATACAGCGCAACAGCTGGTTCCTATGCCGCACGGTGATTTCTATCTCATTGCCTCTGCTGCGCACCCGGTGAAGAAGCGGCGAGTGCACGGTGATCCGACGCCCGGTGGTGGTGAGCGACGAAAGTCGGGAAGGCATGTGAAAAAAATATAGAACAAAATGTATGGTTGTTGTTCTTCAATTTGCTAAAACAAAAAAAAATTTTTTGGTATATTTTGATATATTTTGACGCGTGTATTGTAGAAATCAGCCCAAACCCGTGTCGATTCTTTACATCCGTACCAAAATGAAAAAATGACAAGGGCTAAAAAAAAGTTGAATTCGTTCCGAATTGACAAGGTTCTAAAAAACTTTTAATTGTTAACTACCGCAACTCAAACACATTTCTTCGGCTTCAAGTAAACTAGATTGTTGAGATTGGTGTGTCACACTGAAATTGATGGAGTGTGCTTTGGAACGACTCCGCAGGTAGTAGAGTCCAGTCTTCAGACCTTTGCGCCACCCGTAGAAATGCATCGATGTCAACGTCTTGGTGGTTGGAGTCTCCAGCCAGAGTTCCATGCTCTGTGACTGGTCTATGAAGGGTCCGCGCGCGAGGGCGTGATCCACGACCCACTTCTGTTTGGTATCCCAGACGGATTTGAAGAGCGCGCGCAAATCCTCGGGGACTATGCCCTCGCACATGGGGTTGGAGAGGCGACCCTCGCACCGCTGCAGCACGTTGCGCACTTTGTCGGTCCAGAGATTACGAAAGACCATTTCGTCCACAAATGCCGGGCAACACAGGAGAAAATCCCCGCTCTGAGTGCGACGCTGGTACAACAGGGTGGGAATTGGGTGGAAGGCCTGTGTGAAGGACCCCATGATTTGTGAGGTTGACGCGGTGGGCATGGGCGCGGTCAACAGTGAGTTGCGCAGCCCGTGCGCAACGACGTCGGCTTTGAGCGCCTCCCAGCGCTCTCGACCGACGATGCCGTTTGCGTACACATCTTCCGTCTTGTCCCACAAATCGAACTGCAGCCTCCCACAACTTGCCGGTGATCCCGGGAACGTTTCGTATGGGCCCTTTTCCTTGGCCATGGTGCACGATTCAGACACGGCCGCAAAGTAAATGGTCTCGAAAATATGGGCGTCCAGTTGGATCGCCTCTTTGCTGTCGTATGTCAGGCGCAGCCGCTGAAACACGTCCGCGAGGCCTTGTACGCCAATGCCCACAGGCCTATGTCGAAAATTGGAGTTCTTGGCCTCGGGGAGCGGGTAGTAGTTGACGTCGATGACACGGTCGAGGTTGCGCGTAACGCGGCGCACGTGCGTTTCTAGGCATTCAAAGTCGAAACCCGTCGCCGTGACGTACGAAGGCAGCACGACGGACGCCAGATTGCATACCGCGATTTCGTCCGGGCTCGTGTACTGGACGATTTCCGTGCAGAGGTTGCTGCTCTTAATGCAGCCCAGATTCTGCTGGTTCGACTTTCGGTTGCACGCATCCTTGTAGAGCAGGTATGGACCCCCCGTCTCCACCTGTGACGTGAGAATGCGAAACCACAGGTCCTGCGCTTTGATGGTGCGAATTCCGCGACCCTCCATCTCGTACCTTTCGTACAGTGCTTCGAACTTGTCGCCCCAGCACTCGTCGAGGCCCGGGCAGACGTCGGGGCACATGAGCGTCCACTGTTGGTTGGTCTGCACCCGCTTCATGAACAGGTCTGGAATCCACAGCGCGTAGAACAGGTCGCGCGCCCGAGCCTCCTCGGAGCCGACGGGGAGCCGCAACTGGATCCAGTCCTCGACGTCAGCGTGCCACGGTTCGAGGTAGCAGGCGATACTGCCCTTGCGCTTGCCACCGCCCTGATCGACGTACAGCGACAGTTGGTTTGCAACGCGGTGTAACGGTACGAGGCCGTTCGACTTGCCGTTCGTGCCGCGAATCCGCGAGCCCTTGGCCCTTATGTTGTGGAAGCTCAGGCCGATTCCACCGGCGTGCTTGGAGATCTGGGCGCACTGTGTGAGCCCGGTCATGATGCCTTCGAGCGAGTCGGCAGGCATCTGTAACAGAAAACACGAGGAGAGCTGTGGACGCGGCGTTCCGGCGTTGAAGAGTGTCGGGGTGGCATGCACGTACTTGCGTGTAGACATGTCGTGGTAGGTCTGTATGGCGACGTCCACGTCACCCGCGCACGTACCGAGCGCGACGCGCATGAACATATACTGCGGTGTCTCCCATATGGTGTGATCCGTACCGCTGCGGATCAGGTATGTGCGCTGTAGGGTGCGCAGCCCGAAGAATCGCATGTCGAGATCTCGTTCCGGGACGATGACCGTGTCCAGCTTTTCTTTGTTCTGAACCACGAGATCGTAGACGTCTTGCGCGAGCAGCGGTTCGTGCTTGCCGTTCGGTGCGTGGTCGAAAAGCCGCGTGCAGTTTTGCGAGAAGGGAAGACCCACGGTCTTTTGTAAAGACTCGGCCAAAATGCGCCCACCCAGCAACCCGTAGTCGTGGTGGCGCAGCGTGCGAGACGCGCACGTACGCGCTGCCAGTTCATCAAACTCAACACGCGTGATTTCGCCGTCCGGAAGCAATCCTTGAACAGTCGCGGCGGTTTGCACCGGGTCTACGTTCAGGCCCTCTCCGATACGCTGCATACGTGCCGTGAACGCGGCGTGGTCGTAGGGTTTCTTGGCCTCGGTTTCGCTTGTAATGTAGACGGACATGGTGTGTGCGTTGTGCTGTATGTGTTGTGTGTGTTGTGTGTGTGGTACAAACAGAGGGTTGGTAATTTCAAAAAAAATGTTGTTCAATTTAAAATTATCCGTGCCCAAGTTCAAAGGTTGGAACGCGATTCTGGCAGAAACGTGTCCCTGCGCTAGCGAATTTGTCGATCTGACCGGCGACTGACGCTGGAGCGACGTGGTTCCCACAAATTACAGACCAGTGGCAAAAATTGGCCGGCGGCGTCATATAAGTACGACGGTCTTCGGTGGATTGTTAAAATTCTAACATAAATTTATTCATTTATTCATTCGAATTGCAGCGTCCAACTCTCCCATATTTTTTTTTGTGCAAAGGATCCAAAATGAGCGATAACGAGGACGACTGCGACAGTACGTGCGACGCGATCGATGTGTACCCGTACGTCGACCCTCTTCTCGTCAAAGTGGAGTGGGCGCATGCCGTCAAGCCTTTCGAAATTCGCATCGTCGGGGAGATAAACGAAAGGGTGGCGGCCGATGTCGAGATACACCTGCGCAAAGTCGTGCGCTCGGGGCAAAAGCACGTTCTGCTCAACCTGCACTCTGACGGTGGGTCCGTCTACTCTGCGCTGAAAATCGTCGACGCACTCGACGCGTGCGGGTTGCCCGTCATTACGTGCGCCAAGGGCAACGCCGAGAGCGCCGCCGCCGTGCTGTTTGCCTGTGGGGAGAAGCGCGTGATCTCGCCCAATGGACTCATCATGCTTCACTCGGTGCGCGGCGGCTCGGGCAAGGACACGCTGTCTGAACTCCAGATCGACGTCAAGGAGACCGAGCGCATCAACCGATTGTTGTGCGAAGTGCTCTCGCGCACGGGAAAACGAGCGTCCTATTTTGAGAAGTTGCTGGCCAAGAACGTCGACACGAACTACAGCGCGACCGAGGCCTTAGAGCAAGGATTGGCGACGCACATTGGGCACGTTGACATCAAAACGCACGTTCGGGTTGAGACTGAAATAAATGTCGTGCCTTACAAAAGGCGAAAACGTCAGCGCATATCATGATTCGATGCGAGTCTCCCAACAACCCAAGGCACGTCCGCTTCGTGCACCGCTACGATTTGGGCGTGCGCAAGTGGAGCTGCCCCAAAGGCCAGCATTACACGTGTCCGATTTGCATTGAGGACATTCACGGAGGTGTGCGACTCGAAGGGTGCAAACACACCTTTCACGAAACATGTTTGGCCGAGTGGTTCCGACGCAGCACGACGTGCCCCATGTGCCGCGCGGAGCTTGACGGCGGCGACTCCGATTCCGAAGACGACTATTAACGCCCAACGTCCAGAACGACAACCCGATATCCGTGCGCCACGACGTTACTGTCTGTCGGGTGTTGATATTTTTGAGAACACGCGTGTAGCGCAGAGTCTCTGGGTGTCCTGCATTGTGAGGGTTGGGGCAGGGGTGCACGCATTTTGGAACGAAAAAATCACGCGGGAAAAAAAACTTTTTTTGTGGTTTGAAAAAATGAAAAATTATACTATTCCCATTCCATGCGAGTTAAGTTCCAGACCGCTTCCCCGGAGACGGGCCGCGTGCTCTACTACAACTTCACGCCCAAGTGGGTAAACGCCGCGCTTGAAGTGCAGCTTACCGGACTTGGCGGTGTGAAGGGTGGTGTATTGTCAGTAGAAATTCTTACGGACGGCGGCGTTGTGGTTCCGAAGCGACACGAGTGGAGAGTAGACGACACTGTGAATCGTGCCTTGCCCATTGAGGAACAAACCAGTGGTGGGTTCACCTTCATTGGTGACGAACTAAAAAATCGTAGCGACGGGTCGTATGAGCCCCCCTCGTATCCTTATTACGAGGGTATGGTTGTGAAAGTTCGCGTCGTACAGGCGACGGCGGGCGACCAGAGGTTTTGTATCGCATGTGCAGTGAAGGACGGCGACGGGAATAAACACCAAGCACGCAGTCCACCGTTTTTCGTGTCGGCCGCTCGGAGTGGGAAACGCAAAAACATGGAAGCTCGCCGGGCACAGGCACGGGCCAGAGCGAAAAAACGTAAAACGACGGGGCGTGCCGTTAGAAACATCAGCAGCAGCAGCAGCAGCGAAGAAGAATCGTCGTCTTCCGAAGACAGTGAAGACGAGGAGGAGGAGACGGAAGACGCTGACGCACGGGTAGCATTTCCTGTTCCACACACCGCGCAAGCCACAGCAGCAGTCGTGCAGTCGTTGTCTGGTATGATGCCCCTGTCGCCACACATGCCTAATTCACCGATGACCCCGCACGGGTCGTCGTCGAGTTCTTCTTCACAGGTCGGGATATTCAATTTCCCCCAATTTGAACCACCATCCCCTGCACCGTCCCTGCAGTTGACAAACGACAACTTCGTTGATTTCGATGCGATTCACGGAGTCGTTGCACCCGACAGGTTGATACATGAGATGGTAGACGCCATCAAGCTGCTGACAGAAAACCAGACCGCGATACGTACTCTCATGGAAAAACAAACACAGATACTACAGAAAATGAATTAAATATGATTTTCTTCTTTCCAAAACTTTATTTTAGTACACTGCCATGTGCAGGGCTTGACAATGCACGTTTGCATGCTGCGTTGGCACCCCATACACACGTGCACCATCAGAGCTGGCGTCTTGTTACCTACACACTTAGGACATTGCTTTCCCCATGCAATGTAGTCTTTGAACCAAGACCTTGAGTATACAAGGTAGTTGTCTTTTTCCCACGCGGAGAAGCCCGTGTGGCCCTGTTCGCGTTGCGCATCGATGAATCGCTTGCGCTCTGCGTAGGTCCACGTAATCACGTCGTTCTTGGCAGCGTCCTTCTCGCTTATATCGACTCGTATGTGGCGCACATGCCCGCAGTTCATGCAGTGCACGCTTTTCTTTTCCTTCTCTTGGACCAAATACGACACCATTCTCGAGGCGGCCCGTTGCAGACTTGGCAAGGGGTCAACGATGGTGATGTCCCGTACTTGCTCCTCACTTGGACGAGGTGTGTGTACGAAGCAATGTCGCTCGTTGCTCCATACCCTCGCAAAACACGGGATAATGGGTTTGCGGCCACACGCGAACGACGGTGTGTTAAACACTTTTTCTTCAATTGTAAAAATGTCTTCCGGGGGTGGTTTCTCCGAAAGCTTGTACACCACATACCGACGAGTTTGGGACGGGGTGGTAGACACGACACACTCGAGAACGGCTACACCGGCGGACTCGCCACACGCTACGACGGCGTACCACCCGCCTCCGTATAAACCCCGCAGCGGTGAAAGGAGGGGCGATGCCAGTGTGGTAGATGTGTTCATTTATGGTGATACGTGTAAACAAAGTTAAAAAAAATTAATTTGACGCGTAGGTTATTTTTTGACGCGTGGTAATGGGATTTTTCGGGCTCCGATTTGGTCCAACTTTTAAATTCCATCACAACACATAGACTGTACATCCAAAGAATGGCAAGTATGGCAAGTATGCAACAACACAAAGAGATTTCATATGCCCCGCAAACAACCTTTGAGAAAGAAACGCTATTTCATCTGGTCGGCGTAACCACCCTAAGGAACGAGGGGATTGGCACCACGGAACAAAGAGTGACATACGCCGAGCAGTACTTGTTCCAGAGATACGGAAACGACCCACTACACAAAAAAGTACCTTCCTTTTTTAAAGAAAAGTTTAATTCTGCAGAATACAAAGATGCCCTTGATTTGGACGTGTGGATGACATTGGGACTTTATTATGTGTCTCGATACAAACACAAACACAAAAAGGATGTGAAAAATGGCGTCCACAAAGCTCGGAAAAAGTTGAAAAAATTCATTAAATTCATTAAATTTTCTGAGGATTATAAATTTGATTAATTATAAATTTAATTTTTGTCGAGCGTGCCTGATATAAATTATATATAAATACTTTGAAAGAATTGATTCTGCCTTAGCTCAGTCGGGTAGAGCAAAACGCGTTGCATCCTGATATTGCTGTTTTGACACAGCGACGACACAAATACGCACCATCGGCCATTGTACACATATCCTCGGTCATTGTATTACGGAGAGACCAATCCCGACGATGAACAGCCCCACGCTGTAATGTAGTGCGCTCCGCTGGGAAGCGCGAAGGACGACGGCCGACGTCGACCGTGCGTCCGCGGAGTCCGTGTTCATTGGCACAATGAAGGCGATGCACAATACAAGACTCAACAGCAGTATTTTCGACCCTTCCACACTCTGATCTCCACTCTGCCGCAAAGCACCGAGCAGGGTACCCACCGCCCACGCCGCCCCAATCACTACGCTGGCGAAACTCTTTGTTTCAGCAGATTTGTGCCGAGCGGCGTCTCCACTGCGGGTTTCGTCCATATTGCTCGTCAACTCCCACACCATCAACAACCCGGCCCAGACGAACCCCGACCCCAACAACCACGGATGCTCGGTGATTCGAGAAAACCCAACCGTTTTTTCGAGCACGGCGGGCCACAGCAACAGTGCGACCGCGTACACGGCCGCGGCATGCACCCTTGACCTCTCTTTGCGTGTGCGGTCGTCCCCGTCTTTTGTCTGTACCACCGCGGCAGCGACGACCGTGATCACAAGCCCCGCACACACCAAATAAATACAACGGTGGTTTGGTGTTTTTCCCGTTGCTTTCATTTTTTGTTTTGTTTAGTATCAAAGAGAAAAAATGCTCGTACCTCTGATGCTCGTTATTGTCGCCGCCGTCGGTGCCGTCGGGTGTGCCGCATTTGCCACGGATATGTGCGAAGAATGGGTCGCGGATACGAGTCCATGCCGCGAACACACGAAACACCTGTACGAGGGAGCTTCTCTGATCCGGAGACGCAAGGAGCCGGCTTGGGAGTTGGTGTAAACGCATTTTTCACGCGTCGGCCCGCCCTTTGGTTTTTTGTGTTTGTTCGAACACCGGAGGCGCATCTGTAACGCGAAGAGTGGCCGGTACGCCGAGTGCCGCGACCACCGTATCGGCATGTCGGCGGAGCACCCACTCCGCGTCGTGTGCCGTCTGCTCGTCGGGCATCCGAACCCCCCAGACATGTCCATTTGCCACACTTGCCCTACCGATGATCGAAGGCATGCCCAAGGACACGACCAGTGTGAGTACGTTGTGGCTGGTGGCCGTGGACCGTATCGCCGTTTCAAGCAGTAGCCACATGTTTGCCCCTGCTGCAACAAAAAAAATATTAGAAATATTAGTGCAGGACACACGGAGACAATCCTGATACACGATACAGGTATAATATAATATGTGTGTGGGAATGTTGAGCTATGGAGGTGTAAGTTTTATGGGAATTTTTGTATGATTGAATTTACAAGATAATACTTTCTTCTTTCTTCTCTTTTCTTCTCTTTTCTTGTCTTTCTTCTTTTTTTTCCTTTTCCTTTTCTTCTTTTCTTTTCTTTTTTTTCTCTTCTTTTTTTTCCTTTTCTTCTTTTCTTTTCTTTTTTTTCTCTTCTTTTTTTTCCTTTTCTTTTTTGAAATATTCTTCAACTTTATTTGTGGTTGGTGCTGGACCCAAGAAGCAGCAGCTGCCAACGGCGTAATCACTGTTGCTTGGGTTTTTGCTGTCGAATATTAATTCACCTTTTTTCATCTGTGCTTTGTGGGCTTTAAGTGCTTTGTCGCCTTCAATTGTTGGTACTTTAAGCAGTTTGACAATGTTTTTGTACTTGGTAAATGCATCTGTTTTAATACCTTTCCATGTACGATTTGCAGCCTTGCAATCTTTTTGATTTTTACGTGTTCCATCCGAACACTTGCCTGACCATATTCTGCCAACGCGGAAATCGCATTTTTCGTTCATATTCTTGGGGTTGATAATGTTATCTTCGATGTACATTCCCGATACAAAGCTGTTATCTTCGACGTTGGTTTCTTTATTGCCCCACAAGACAAATTTATTTCCAACTTCATCTTTATTTTGATAACGGTGCAATCGCCGTCTTGGCCCGTGTCCGTCGGAACCCTTTCGATAAGGCTTACAGGGCTTGGGTCTTACCCCAGCTCCGCCCGAGAGCATGGCGCGATTCCAGCGCCGGCGCTCTTGCAACAATCGTGCGCCGAGTTGTTGTTCTGAAAAGAGAATGTCGTCGCACCACTGCATGATTTTTTTTGGTAAGGACACAACAAAAAAAAATTATTTTTTTTTGCTTGTACTTACCTGTGCTTCTTGACATTGCTTGGATATCTGTAAGTGGAGAAAATTTTGGGGCACTTGGCCGAGTGCTGTTTGACACAGTACTTCTTGACATTGTACTTACCGGAGCACTTTTTGCGTTTGGGACTCTTCTTCTTCTTGGGGCCCTTCTTCTTCTTCATGGGACTCTTCGCGGAGCTCTTCTTCGTGTACCTCTTCCCGGACCGAGTACCACCGGCGGACAGTCGGCGCTTGGCCCTCTTTTTGGAGCTCTTCTTCTTGCACTTGCGTCCGTTGCGGGGCGACTTGAGCTTGCCGTACTTGCAGCTGCTCTTCTTGGAGCTCTTCTTCTTG
>Ga0114997_10002211_pt1 | contig 15769 bp, 13 predicted proteins | sample ArcticOcean_MG_C_2_FD_87045 | JGI IMG/M metagenome (GOLD analysis project Ga0114997, IMG submission 87045) | Marine microbial communities from western Arctic Ocean - ArcticOcean_MG_CB4_136 | ecosystem: Environmental > Aquatic > Marine > Oceanic | place: Arctic Ocean: Canada Basin | collected... | reverse complement strand
TTATTTATCTTATAATTATCAAAGTAATAATTTTAAAAAGAAAAAAAATAACTCCATTTTTTTTAAAAATCTTATAAATTACTTAAATAATAAAACAGAGTTTAATGATTTAATAAGATATAAAGAAATTAGCTTTTTACCAATTTTCAGAGAATTATTAATTAAACTAACTGGAGATTTAAATTACATACTTAAAAAGTATAAAACTGCAGAAAAAATAATTAATCGAACTAAACCCAAGTGTCTAATTTTCAATTCAATGAATCCATCAAGTCTAGAAACATTGGTATTTAGAAAAAACTGTAATAACAAAAATATACCTTATTTTGTTTGGTCTCATGGAGGTTATGGATTGACATATTCATTTTCTAGTTTTGATGTAACAGATTTTAGATTTTGCAAAAATCATATTTCTTATGGAGATCATATGGAAGTAATGACAAAAGATGATGAATGTGTTTTGAAGGATTTAGACTTTAAAGAAAATCAAAAAGTATTTGCAGTTGGATCACCAAGATTTGATTTAGAAAATAAAAAAAAATCTCAAATTACATTATTTAAAAAGAGTAGCAAAAAAAAAATATTATTTATTTCAGGAGGGCTAGTAGATAAAAATTTACATTATTTTGGAAGAAACCGTGAAAAATATGAAACTTCTCTATGGGAATTTCATTATGAAGTTTTAATTTTACTTCAAAAGTATCAAAATAAATATGATATAATATTTAAGGATTATCCTAATGGAAAAAAAAATTTATGGAAAAAAGTTATTAAAGATATCAATGGTGATAAAATTTCATTTATTTCAGACGAATATAAAACAAATGAGTTGTTAAGAATTTCAGATCTTAATATTCTGCCATGGACCTCAACTACCTTTTTTGAATCATTGTATTTTGATGCAGATATTTTTGTTATAGAGGAGGATATGTCTAAAAAAATCTTAGAAACAAGTCTAAATAATGAAATATTCTACTTTAAGAAACAAAAAAACTTTTTGTTAGAATTAGAAAAATACCTCAATAAAGGTGATTTTTACCTAAGGGATAAAAACAACTCAAAAAATTATTTTTTAAAACATGACCATTTAAACAATCGTGACAATCTTTTAAATAAAGCATTAAATAATATATAATAATTAAAATGAATATAGTTGTATTGGGTGGAAGTGGTTTTATAGGATCGCATGTTTGTGATTTTTTAACTAAAAAAGGTCACAAAGTTACAATTTTTGATAAAAAAAAGTCAAAGTGGTTAAAAAAAAATCAAAAAATGATTGTTGGGGATATTTTCAATTACAATGCGCTTGAGAAGGCAATAAAAGGAAAACAAATAGTTTATAATTTTGCAGCTCTAGCAGATTTAGACTTAGCAATGAAAGAACCATTAATTTCTGCAAAAACCAACATACTTGGAACAGTCCAAGCATTAAATTTATGTTTAAAGTATAAAATTAAAAGATTTATACACGCTAGTTCAGTTTATGCTGGAAGTAATCAAGGTGGATTTTATAGCTGCAGTAAAAGAGCGGCAGACGACTATGTTCAAGAATTCAATAAAAGTTATAAACTAAATTTTACTATTTTAAGATTCGGTTCAGTTTATGGAAGTAGATCTGATAGAACTAATGGACTTAGAAAAATTATAGATAAAGCTATTTGGGAAAAAAAAATTATTTATTCTGGAAAAAAACAGGCAGTTAGAAAGTACATTAATGTTCTTGATGCTGCTAATGCAAGTGTAGAAATACTAAAAAATAATTATAAAAACAAATGTATAATTTTAACTGGGCAAAGAAGTATGAAAGTTACTGAATTTTTAAAATATCTTGCAAAATCTTTAAAAATTAAATCTAAAATATCTTTTAGAGATGAAAAAAACAGCAAACATTATATTAAAATTCCCAGTAGATATATTATGGCGACTGAAAAAGTTTTTAATTTTAAAAAAACAATTGATTTTAAAAAAGGTATATATTCTTTAATTCAAGAATTAAAAAAATAAAAATGATATTATCTTTAATGATTGGAAGAGCAGGCAGCACTGGGTTTCCAAAAAAAAATATTAAAAAAATATTAGGAAGAAGATTGTGTGAATATCCTCTTATAGCTTCTAAAGAATCTAAGTATGTTGATAAAATTTTTGTTTCAACAGATTGCCCAATAATTTCTAAAACAAGCAAAAAATACAATTCTTTAATAATAAAAAGACCAAAATCTTTAGCCGACAGTAAAGCGCTTGGAGAAGATGTATTTAGACATGGTTATTTTGAAATAAAAAAATTTTTAAAACTAAAAAGTAATGATATTGAATTTATAGTACTTCTCATGGCAAACGCTCCAACAATTTCTGGGAAATTAATTGATAAAGGTATTAATATTTTAAGAAAGAACAAAAGTTTTGACTCAGCTGTAACGACTTCAGTTTATAATATGTGGAGTCCTCTAAGAGCAAGAAAGCTTTCAAAAAACAAAACATTAAAACCATTTGTTCCTTTTCAGACCTTTGGAAATCCAAAAACACTAAATTGTGATAGAGACTCCCAAGGCGATGTTCATTATGCAGATATGTCTGTTTCTATTGTTAGACCAAAATGTATAGAAAATTTAAAAACTGGACTACTGCCGCAAAAATGGATGGGGAAAAAAATTGCATCGATACCTTCTTGGGGAGGTTGTGATGTTGATTATGAATGGCAAATGCCAATGGTAGAATTTTGGCTTAAGAAAAATGGTTATAAAAGCAGGAAATAATTAAAATATTTTTAAAACTTATGAATAAAATTTATAGAAAATTTAACAGTTTTATTGGACTAAGAGTAAAAGAAAAAAATAATTTAAAAGATTTTTTATTAAAAATAAAAAAATGTCTTGAAGAAGAAAAAAATTTATCTTCTTTATCCAAAAATGATCTTAAAATTATTGACTTTGTAAAGAAAGATTTATTTCAACCAGAAAACATAGACAGACCAAAGCTAAAGTTTACCAGCAATGTTATAAAAGAAATTAAAACTCTCACCTCCAAAGAACTACCAAGGTATTTAGTGCATCGTTATAGATATGAAATTTATCCAGAGTTAAAAACTGTAGATAATTTTCCTCCATATCTTCAAATTGAACCAACTTCAATTTGTAATTACAGATGTGTTTTTTGCTATCAAACAGATAATAACTTTAATAAACGTTCTACTGGCTTTATGGGTCATATGAAATTAAAAACATTTAAACAAATAATTGATCAGGCGGAAGGAAATATTGAGTTTATTTCTTTAGCTTCACGTGGAGAACCCTTGCTGTGCCCGGAAATTAAAGAAATGTTATCTTATACAAGGAATAAATTTTTAAATTTAAAAATAAATACAAATGCTTCTTTATTAGATGAAGAGATGTCACATTCAATTCTAGAAAGTGGAGTTAAAACACTAGTCTTTTCTGCAGATGCAGCAGATAAAAAGTTGTATAGCGAGTTAAGAGTGAATGGGAAATTAGAAAAAATATTAAAAAATATTAAAAGATTTAAAGAAATTAAAAAAAAACATTATTCAAAATCAAAAATTATTACAAGAGTTTCTGGCGTTAAAGTAAATAAAAAACAAGATCTAGATACAATGGAAAAGTACTGGGGTGATTTAGTAGACCAAGTTGCTTTTGTTAATTATGTTCCATGGGAAAATGTTTATAAATCAGAATTTTCTGAGGTTTCAAAACCCTGTTCAGACTTGTGGAGACGTATGTTTATTTGGTGGGATGGTAAAGTAAACCCATGTGATGTTGATTATAAATCAGAATTATCATCAGGAAATATTTTAAATAATAACATTTCAAATTTATGGAAATCGGAAAAATATAATAAATTAAGAAAAAAACATTTAGAAAAAATGAGAAATAAAATTGCACCATGCAATAGATGTGTAGTAATTTAAAAAAGGTAGAGTAAATTTAAAAATATCTTTATGAAGAATATGAAAAAACACGTGTTAGTTCTAGGAGGCAGCTCAGATATTGGTCTAGAAGTTGTTAAACTTTTCTTAGAAATGAAATGGGAAGTTACAGCGCATTATTTTAAAAATATCAAAAAGCTAAAGAGTTTTAAGAGTAAATATAAAAGTCTTAATACTATAAAGTTTGATTTTAGCAACCATAAAAAAAAAGGTATTGAAAAGAGGATGGTGAAAATTTTTAATAAAAAGTACGATTCTGTTATAAATTTAATTGGATATATTGACAACAAAAGTTTTGAGAAAACAAATTTAGACAGTATTTTAAAATCTATTACTGTCAATGCTATGTTGCCAATATTATTAGAAAAATTTCTTATAAAAAAGATGTTAAATAGAAAGTGGGGTCGGGTTTTGAATTGTTCAAGTATAGGTATAAAATTTGGTGGCGGGAAATATTCATATAATTATTCAATTTCAAAGCATTGTCTAGAATTTATACCAAATAGTTATAAAATATGGGCAAAAAATAATGTTTTTATAAATAATCTTCGCATTGGTGTCACAAATACTAAGATTCACAAAAGAATGAAAAAAAATTTAAAAATGAAGCAGAGGCTAAAATTGATACCCGCCAATAGAATGGCTGAACCTAAAGAAATTGCAAATTATATAATAAATCTTACAACGAACAAAAATTCCTATATGACAGGACAAACACTCACAGCTTCTGGTGGGGAATAAAAATAAAGCTAGTAAAAATTAAATGAAAGAAAATGAAATAAGGCCAAAGAAAATTTTCAATAAATTTTTAGATTTAACTTCTAAAGATATTAAAAAATATTTTAATGGTCGAAAAGTAAAAGTAAAATGTGTTGCATGTGGTTCAGGTGGTAAATTTTCATTTAAAAAAAATAATTTTTGTTACTGTGAATGTGGTAAATGCAAAACTTTATTTGTAAATCCAAGACCAGATGAAAAGGCATTTTTTAGATATTATAAAAATTCCTCATCTATAAAATATTTGGCAAAAACGTTATATAAAAAAACAAGAAAAAAGAGAAAAGAAGAAATTTTTAAACCCAAGGCAAAAATAATTTTTGATGTTTTAAAAAAAAAAAATATTAAAAATTTAAATTGTGTTGATATTGGTGGAGGTTACGGAATTTTTGCTCAGGAAATTGGCAAATTCCTAAAAAAGAAGACTATAGTTATTGAACCTTCTACAGCTTTAGCTGCAGAATGTAGGAAAAAAAAGCTACTTGTTGTAGAAAAATTTTTAGAAAATGTTGAAAAAGAAGATTTACCGTCTAGTAAAAAAGTTTTTACATGTTTTGAATTATTTGAACATCTACACAATCCTTCAAAATTTATAAAACATTTAAAAAAACTAATGAATAAGGGTGATTTTTTTGTTTTTACAACTTTATCAAGTACTGGAGCTGACATTCTTACTTTATGGCAAAATTCACGCTCAATAAATCCACCCCATCATATCAATTTTTTTAATCCGAAATCCATTGAGATTTTTTTAAAAAAAAATAATTTTAAAATTATAAACATTTCAACACCTGGAAAAATTGATATTGATATCCTTGATAACGACAAGCTACTAATAAAAGATAGATTTTGGAAAACGTTTCTTTCTTTAGCAAAAAAAACAGATAAGCAAAAAATGCAAAATTTAATATCCACTATAAATTTTAGTTCTCATCTAATGGTTATTTGTCAAAAATAACTTATTGAATTAATGCAAAAAGTTTTTATTAATCAGATTGAATTAATATCTTATGTTAAAGATTATCTAAAAAAATGTAAAAAATTAGAAATCAATATAGCAAGTAGCTCTTTTTGTTATTTTGCCCATTGGGGGCAAACACCTGGTATAGCTAAATTAAAAATTAAACTTTTAGGAATAAAGTATTTTCTAACTTTTCTAAAGATTATAATATTAAATATTTTGGGTATATCAAAACTATCAAACTATATAGTTTTAAAAAATAATATAGATAATAAAAAATTTAATAATTTAATAATAACAAATGTATCTAAAAAAGATTTTAAAAGCGATGGATCATGCTTTGATCCTTGGTTCCAAACAAATTCAAGAAAAACTCCGAACACTTTATGGTTTCTCAATTGCATAGACAATCATGTACCTAAAAAGTTTGATAAAAATTTAGTTATATTTTGTAGAAAAAACAATATTTTAAAATATGATTTTGTATTTTTCATAATCTGTTTTTTTAAAACTCTTTTAAAATTTAAATTTTCTTTAAGAAAATTCTTACATGAATTTTCTGTTCATAGTCAATTTTCGGATATTATTTCTAAAAAAATCCTAAAAGAAATAAATAATGGAAATTTCAAAAAAGTAATTAATTCTTATGAAGCACAACCATTTCAAAATACTGTCTTTAAAAAAATAAAACTACTAAATAAAAAAATTAAAACGATCGGATTTTTTCACACAGCATTATCGCCAATGTCTACAAGTTTAATTTATAGAGACGGAGCTCCTGATAATCTACTTATTTCAGGAAAATATTCAAAAGATTTTCTACATAAATATCTTAATTGGCCAAAGAAAAAAATTAAAATAGTGCCTTCATTCAGATATAATAAAAAAAATGTTCCTGATATGTCAGGATTTATTTATTTACCTTTTAATTTTTTTAACTTTAAAAAAATTGTTGACGAATTTGAAAATTTTATTAAAAATAGTGAAGCAAAAAGCTTGAATCATTTTAAGATAAAAAACCACACCTATGCAAATAATTCAAAAAAACACCTGAAACTTATTAGAGAATTGGAAAGAATAATAAATTTATATAAAGATCGTTTTCATTCAAAAAATAAAAAAAAATCTATAATAATCGGAGCAACCTCTACAATTATAGTTGCATTGCAAGCAAACGTAGACGTAGTCCATATATGTGAAGATCCAATATTTGAGTTGTACAGTGAAAAATTGTGGAAACCTTTAAAAATCCACAAAATTACCAATAATTCCTTTATTTACAACCTTAAAAGAAAAGACGCTCTTGTAAAATTTAGTCTTGAGAATAACATGCTACAAAAATACTGCTTTTAAAAAAATTTAAATTCAATAATATAATAAAAATTTATGAGTAAAAAACTTAAAATACTTTTTCTATACCCCAATCTTCATATGAGTACGTTGATCCCTAATGGGATAGCAATACTATCTGCGGTTCTAAAAGAAGCAGGTTTTAAAAATGTAGAGTTGTTCGATCCTACTTTTTATGAATCACATGAAGTTACCAGAGCACAGAAAGAAGGAAAAAGTCGTTATGATGCTAGAGAAAAAATGGGACAAATTAAACCCTTCAGTTTTGAAGAGAAAAATATAAATCTTAAATCAACAAATATGTTTAAAGATTTTGTTACTAGAATAAATCAATACAAACCAGATATAATTTTTGCTTCAATCTTAGAAGATACATTCCCTATTTTTAGAAAGTTTATGGAAGAAATTAAAGATCAAAAAATACCTTGTTTGGCAGGTGGAGTTTTCCCTAGCTCTGTTCCCGAAATACTCTTAAAAGAAGATTATGTTGATTACGTTTGCAGAGGCGAAGGAGAAGGAGCCCTTGTTGAACTATGCAATGCATTAGAAGAGGGGAAAGATACATCAAACATTAAAAATTTGTGGGTTAAAAAAAATGGAAAAGTTATATCAAGAAATTCTATAAGACCCGCTCTAGACGTAAATACTTTACCTATCCAAGACTTATCAATTTTTGAAGATGTTAGTTTGCATCGACCTATGACTGGAAAAATTTATAGAATGGCTCCAGTAGAAACTCAAAGAGGCTGCCCTTATGCTTGCAGGTTTTGCAATTCTCCAGAAAAAAATGAATTTTATAATGCACAAAAAGCTGGGCGATTTTTCAGAAAAAGAACAATGCAGCATATTCAGGTAGAATTAAGAGAATTAATTGCAAAACATAACATTGAATATATTTTTTTTATTACTGATACTTTTCTAGCTATGTCAGAAAAAGAATTTGATGAATTTTGCGAAATGTATTCAGAATTTAATTTACCATTTTTTATGAACACTAGACCAGAAACAATTTCAGCAAGGAGAGCCAAAAAACTAAAAGAGATAGGATGTCATAGAGTAAATATTGGAGTAGAACATGGAAATCATAAATTCAGAGTTGATATTGTTGGACGTAATTATAAAAATGAACTTGCAATAGAAGCTTTTAATTTAATGTATGAGGCGGGAATATCAACAGTATCCAACAATATATTAGGTTATCCAGATGAAACTCGTGAACTTATATTTGATACTGTGGAATTAACAAGAAAACTAAAGTGTAATGATATAAACGCATTCACATTTATTCCCTACCAGGGAACTTCTTTAAGAGGTTTGTGTGAAACAAAAAAATACTTAGATAAAGAAAAATTGGCAAATATTTATGAAACTGAGTCCCTATTAACTATGCCCTCGATCTCAAAAAAAGAAATTGGAGGATTGGTCAAAACATTTGTATTATATGCGCGCCTACCAAGGAAGTATTGGGATGAGATAAAAATAGCCGAGCAACCTACGGAAGAAGGTAACAAGAAATTTGAGGAATTAATTAGCTTATTCAGAGACAAATATTCTTCAAAGCCCCTTGCGGCAGATTAAAAATATATTTGACATTTCTCCAATTTTTTTTTAAAACGACATACGTGTTGAATACATGGTGGGGAACAGTGTGAAAATCATTGACTATTCCTGTAACAGTAAGAACTAAATCAAATGTTCAAGTCTGAGCGCCACCCAACATAGCCCGCTGTCGAATGATGACCAGGAAAAGTCTAGTTCTGCAATGAAAAATTAGCAGTGGCATTATTGAAGTTAACCCTATCCTAAATATAATAATTTAGGATTTAAAGGAGACACTAATGTTACGAATAATTAAAGCTAAAATTTTTATTATAATTTTTATAATGATAATAAATTCAGTAAATGCTGAAGATGTGCCGATAATTGTTATAGCGCCAAGTCAAAAAGCACAATCAAAATCAACAGTAGGAACATCAGTTTCAGTTTATGATGAAAATACTATAAATCAATCAAATGATTATTTTTTAGGAGATGTCCTGAGCAATGGAACTACAAGCTTTAACTATTTTCAAAGTGGTGGCCATGGTTCAGCTTCTGGTATTCAATTAAGAGGTCTTCCTAAAAGATATTCAACTGTTTACATAGATGGGGTCAAACAATCGGATCCTTCAAGTGTTTCTGGAGATTTTGATTTTAGTCACATCTTAAAAAGTCAAATTTCAAGAGTAGAAGTTTTAAAAGGAAATCAAAGTTCAGTTTATGGTAGCGGTGCTATGGGAGGTACAATTAATATTACCACAAAAAGAGGAAAACCAGGCTTTCAAAGAGATATAAACTATAATACTGGTTCTAATGGAACTCAAAATTTAGCTTTATCAGTTTCAGGGGCAGATGAAAAAAATGATTTTTTTGTTGGCATGGAAAGATTCATTACTGGCGGCATATCTGCAATGGATAATAATGATGAAAGTGATGCTTTTGAAAATGATACCTTGACTGCAAATTATGGTTATAAATTTACTGACAAACTAAAATTAGAAAATAATTTAAGATTAACTAATGGTTTCAAAGAATATGATACTGAAGCTGACTTAAGTGCTACACCCAAACAAGATGATGAAGAACAATTGCAGTCAGAGATGTCATTTAATACTTCATTAGAATATGAACCCAATCAGAAGTTTTCCAACCGTCTAACATATTCAAAATACAATATTAAAAGAACCTATAATAGTTATACAGATGTACAAGATAATTTTAAGGGTGATAGAAAATCTTTAACATATATTGGAAATTATAATATTGATTTAGATAGTGGTTTAGTTTTTGGATTAGACACAGCATTTGACACATCTAATCATAAGGTTGATGTATCTAATGGTTTTAACGAATATAACAAAGAAGGAGCAACAACTAATTCTGCTTATGCAGACTATCAAAAAAGATTTACTAAAAATATTTATGCCACAGTTGGAGGGAGGATAGATGACCATTCTGTAGTTGGAGAAGAAAGCTCGTATAGAACTACTTTGGCCTATTTATTTGATGATAAAACTACAAAAATAAAAAGCTCGTATGGAAAAGCATTTAGATTTCCATCTCTTTATGAACTTTATTATGTTAGTGGAGCGCATCCCAAAGTTAGAGAAAAAATGAAAGCAGAAACTAGTAAAGGTTTTGATATTGGATTTGAAAAATCTTTTTCTGATCTAGGCTTAAATGTTGACTTAACTTATTTTAATATAAGATACTTCGATGCCATTGAAGGTTGGTCAGGAAATACTGAATACTATGTTTGGGGCAATTCTAGAAATAATGATAGCGAAACCAAAGCACAAGGACTGGAATTTATTTCTAATTGGAAAACCAATGAAACTTTAAATTTTGATTTAAATTATACCTATACCTCTACATATGATGGTGCAGAGCATGATAACCCTGATTTACTCGCGAGCTATACAAATTCTCAAATGGTTAGAGTTCCAAGGCACTTTTTAAATTTGGCTACTAAATACAATTTTCCAAATAAAAATTTAAATTTAACTTTACGAACAAAAGTGTCTAGCAAGCAAAGAGATTATGGAAATGCTAATGTACCATCAAACGGTAGTTTTGATGATGTAAAATTAAATAGTTATATGGTTAATGATTTATCTTTAAATTATAGATTATTTGGTGCTTATGATGTTTTTTTTGATGTCACAAATGTACTTGATAAAAAATATAATACAGCACTTCAATATTCTATGCCCGACAGAGCTTATAATTTTGGAATTAAAAGAGCTTTTTAGTAGAATGGTAGAGTCTCTCTGCACCTCAGTTTGTAAAATCGAGCTTGAAACTTGATTATGCAAAGGTTGTAGGTGCACTAAAAAAAATAATGGCGTGGATGACAAATTCTAATGAGTGTAGAAAAGAATTTCTAAATGAAGTAAGATATAGGAATATTGATAATATTTAAAAAATTACACAATAAAACTTATGATTATATCTAAAAAAAAAATACAATATTTCTTATTACCAATTAGTTTAATTTTGATTTTATCTTTATCAAGATTAATTCCTCATCCATATAATTTTACTCCAATATTAGCTGTAGGAATATTTTCAGGTTACTATTTTAAAAATTTTATTTTAAGTTCATTTATAGTTATTTCATCAATGGCAATTGGAGACTTATTTCTTGGATTTCATAACACAATGTTCTTTACATACGCTTCACTGGCCGTAGCAGTTAGTTTTGGAATTATGATAAAGAAATTTAATTTCCCAGAAATTCTTTTGAGCGGTCTTTTAGGTTCTATTGTTTTTTTTGTAGTAACAAATTTTGGGTCTTGGATATTTTTAGACATGTATGAAAAAAACTTTTCAGGTCTATTGCAATCTTATATTTTAGCAATACCATTTTTCCACAACACACTTATATCAACTTTATTATATTTAACTGTGCTTAAATTAGTATTTGATTACGCAGAGAAAAAAAAAATAATAAAATTACAATTTGAGATATAATCAAAATTTGTAAAAAATTGATTTATTAAAAAATCACATTAATTTTTAAAGATAAAAAACAAAAAATGAAAAATCTTAAAATTTTTAAGAATTCAAGAGTAATTGTTACAGGTCATACAGGTTTCAAAGGCTCCTGGTTAACTGCCTGGTTAAAAATTCTAGGAGCAAACGTAATGGGTATTTCTTTAAAACCCAATACATCTCCTTCACATTTTGTAGTTTCAAAAATAAATAAAGAAATTAAAGACGTAAGATTAGATATAAGGAATAGAAAAAAACTTGAAAAAAAAATAATCTCTTTTAAACCTGATTTTGTTTTTCATTTAGCAGCCCAAGCTTTAGTTGGAATTTCATATAAAAATCCAGTTACCACATGGGAAAGCAATGTTATTGGAACACTAAATATTTTAGAATCACTTAGAAAACTTAAAAAAAAATGTAACGTTGTAATTATTACAAGCGATAAATGTTATTTTAATAAGGAAGTAAGATATGGATATAAAGAGTCAGATATTTTAGGTGGTAAAGACCCCTACAGTGGCTCAAAGGCAGCCGCAGAAATATTAATTAAATCTTACATAAATTCTTTTTTTTCTAAGCAAAAAAATATTAGCATTGCCACAGCAAGAGCTGGCAATGTCATAGGAGGTGGAGACTGGGCTGAAAATAGAATAATACCAGATTGCGTAAGATCATGGTCAAAAAATAAAAAAGCAACACTAAGGAATCCAAATGCCACAAGACCATGGCAGCATGTACTCGAAGCGGTGGGAGGATACTTATGGCTAGCAGTTAATTTAAAATTTAATAAAAAAATACATGGAGAGTCATTTAATTTTGGTCCAAACTTATCTAGAGAGTATAGTGTTTTAGATCTTGTAAAAACTATAAGTAGATTTTGGAAAAAGGTTTCTTGGAAAAAAATCACAAAAAATAAAAGTTCTTTTTATGAATCTGAACTGCTTAGACTGAATTGTAATAAAGCAAAAAAAATACTTAAGTGGAAAACTGTGCTTAAGTTTGACGAATCTATTAAGTTAGTTGCTGATTGGTATTATGAATATTATTTTGGTAAAGAAAATATTATAAATATAACCACAAAACAAATTAAAAAATATCAACATTTAATGACTAAAAGAAGAATAAAATGAAACAAAATTATTTAGGAAAAATTAAAGTTAAAAAGTTAAAAATTATAAAACTTCTTAATGGAAATGTTATGAAAGTCTTAAAGAAAAATGAATTAAAAAAATGGTCCTTTGGTGAAGCTTATTTTTCTAAAATAAAGTTTAAAAAAATAAAAGCATGGAAATTACACAAAAAAATGAATTTAAATCTAACAGTACCTTATGGGAAAGTTAAATTTGTTTTTTATTCTCAAGAAAGCAAAAAATTTAGAGTAATAGCAATAGGAGAAAAAAAATATTTAAGAATAAGCGTTCCACCTAAAATTTGGTTTGGATTTAAAGGTGTCAGCAAAAAAGAAAGTATTATTTTAAATATAGCTGATATTCCTCATTCTCCTCATGAAGTCTTAAGAAAAGAAGAAAATAAAATAAAATTTAAGTGGTAATATAATTAAAATTATGACTCTATTAAATTCAGCAAGATACTCGTTAGCACCTCAGATGCAAACTTATGATAAATTTGGTCATGATTGGAAGCCATATTTAATGTTTATGCAAAAGGCTAACTTTAAATCAAATATTATTAATACAGACAATTTTGGCTTGAGATATAGTAGTATTCACAAAGGAGATAAATCAAAATTTACCTTAGTTGAAAAATCTATTCAAATTCAAGAAGAGTTCGCAATTATTGGAGGATCTGCGGCTTTTGGAGTTGGAAGCACCTCAGACCATTCAACAATATCATCTAATCTTTCTAAGATGAAAAATATACAGGTACACAATTTAGGAGTTAGAGCTTTTTCTGGATATCAGTCTTTAATCTTATTTCAAATGTTAAAAACCCATTTTTCAAAACTAAAATATTTAATTATTATGACAAGTACAAATGATACATTTTTACCTCATTATGTTGATTTTAAAGGTGAATATTATCCTCCTTTTTATTATCAAGATTTCTTTTACAAGAACATGAACCAGCCTCAAAATTCTATTTTAAAAAAAATGCTTTATAATTTTTTACCTAATAAAATAAGAAAGAATATTGATTGGTCTTGGGATAATAAATGGAAAATTGTTGAAAAAATATTAAACTCTAAAAAAAATCAAGAAGTATCTAATATAAAAAATGAAATATTTAACTATAAAAATTCAATAAAACAAGTGATGGAAACATGGAAGATGTTTTCAAGTAGCCTAGATTTTAAAATTATATACACTATAGATCCAAATGCAAATTGGTGTAATCATGAAAAATCAAACGAAGAAAATAAAATATTTGATGAAATTAAAAAAATACAAAACAAAAAAATACAAACAGCATTAAGAAGTTTGACAAAAGAAAAATACTTAGAACATAAAGCTTTTCTAAAAAATGAGTGTATTAAAAATGGTTTTGAATTTTTAGATTCAAACGAAACATTATCATCACGTGAATTAGACAAAAAATGGATATTTGTAGATAGTTCACACTGCACAGATTTGGGTTATAAAGTTATCGCAGATAATTTGAATAAATTAATTAAATAGACAAGGTGTTTAAAATTTGATGAAAGTTATTTTACTAGCAGGAGGTTTTGGTACCAGATTATCAGAGTATACAGATCTTATTCCAAAACCTATGGTAGAGATTGGAGGCAAACCCGTTTTAAAACATATTATGGAAATGTACGCTAGGTATAACCATAAAAATTTTTATATCGCCCTTGGTTATAAAGGTGAGATTATAAAAAAATATTTTTCTAGATATCCAAAAGATTGGAGTATTAATTTAGTTGAAACTGGTGAAAAAACTATGACAGGTGGAAGATTAAAACGTATGCAAAAAATAATTGGAAACGAAACTTGCATGCTCACTTATGGAGACGGACTTGCTAATATTGATTTTAATTCTCTTTTAGATTTTCATAAAAGTCATGGTAAATTAGTTACAGTATCTGCTGTTCGACCACCAGCACGTTTTGGTGTAATAGAATTAGAAGGTAATTCAGTTAAAAATTTTAAGGAAAAATCGCAAATGAACCAAGGTTGGATAAACGGTGGATTTTTTGTAATAGAGCCAGAATTTTTTAATTTTATTAAAGATGACCAAACATATTTAGAAAGAGAACCTCTTGAAAAGGCTTCAAAACAAGGAGAACTTTTTGCATATAAACATGATGGTTTTTGGCAATGTATGGATACTAAAAGAGATAAAGATAGTTTAGAGGAAATGTACTTAAAGGGCGCTCCTTGGCTAAAAGAAATTTAAACTTAAATTAAAATTATATTTTGTGTCTAACCCATTAGTAAGTATTATTATAAATTGCTATAATGGAGAAAAATATCTCCAGGATGCAGTAAACAGTATTTTTAATCAAACTTATAAAAATTGGGAAATTGTTTTTTGGGACAACCAATCAACGGATAAAAGTGCGGAGATTTTTAAAACCTACAAAGATAGTCGTTTAAAATATTATTTATCAAATTCACATACAAAGATACTTTATGAAGCAAGGAGTTATGCGTTAGAAAAAGTAAATGGAGATTTTATTGCTTTCTTGGATGTAGATGATTGGTGGGAACGAACTAAATTAGAAAAACAAATACCTCTTTTCCAAAACCCCAAGGTAGGTTTAGTTTACTGTAACCTTTGGCGTTTTTTTGAAAAAAAAAATAAAAGAAAAATTTATAGAAAAAAAAGAATGCCAGTAGGTATGATTTTAAATAATCTTTTAAAAGATTACGTTATAGGATCGCCCACATATATAATAAGAAAAAGTTCGTTAAAAAGTTTAAATTATTCATTTGATAAAAGATTTCATATCATTGGAGATTTTGACCTAAACACTCGTTTAGCATCTATTTGGGAAGTCGACTGTATACAAGAACCATTAGCAACAGCAAGAATTCATGGAAAAAATGAGTCTTTGATTAATAAAGATAAAGAAATTGATGAACTAAAAATTTGGTATGATTATTTAAAGAAAAATCCAATTTTTAAAATAAAATCAGAATTTTATCAAATTAACTCAAAAATTTTATATTTAGAGATTTTTAAAGATATATCCGAAGGTAAATTTAAAAAAAGTTTAAAAAAAATAGTTAAATATCCGTTTTCTT
>Ga0114997_10002208_pt1 | contig 15781 bp, 10 predicted proteins | sample ArcticOcean_MG_C_2_FD_87045 | JGI IMG/M metagenome (GOLD analysis project Ga0114997, IMG submission 87045) | Marine microbial communities from western Arctic Ocean - ArcticOcean_MG_CB4_136 | ecosystem: Environmental > Aquatic > Marine > Oceanic | place: Arctic Ocean: Canada Basin | collected... | reverse complement strand
CGACGACGAGGAGGAGGAGGCAATGTAAGAAGAGTTAGTAATGGACGCCGCGTTCGCGGGAAACCGCGAGAACGCCTCAGAGAGCGCGTCAAGAGAAGCTCGATTCGCACCGCGACGGAACATTTTCAATCTTCCCTGCTTTAGTATTAATAATATAAATAGGGTGGGTGGTGCTTGAGGAATGAATGTGAGGGAAGTGCTTCTGTGTGTCTTGACAATTTTTAGGAAAAAATTCTATAGTTCTAAACTTCTAAACTTGTGCTTTAAGATGATGCGGTTTAATTGTCTGTGTTCTCGTGTTCAATACAGGTTTTAAATCATTTCTGATTGCAACAGTTCTACATTGGTAAGCTCTTTCTACGCTACTTAAAACTAATTTTCTATTCTATTATTTAGCGCCACCAGCCGCGGTAGCTTCGGATTGCTGTCGAGCCTTCAAGAAAGCGTCGTAACTGGCCTTTCGGATTTCCTTCTCCTCGTCGTAATACGCAAACGCAGCGTCCATCGATCTTAAAATCGAACGAACTCTTCGAGAAGCCTCGTTGCGCTTTTCTCCTGATAACGCTGATTTTAAATTCGAAATTGCATCGTAAAGTTCGCCCAACGCATCGTTGAGTTTGCTCGCAGACTCCCACGCGGTGGCGGTAACGAACGGCGCTTTTCGCCAAAAGTGAATCAAATATTCTTCGACTTTCGCGGCAATTTTCTTCAACGCGAGCGCTTCGCTCTCCGAAAGTAAGCGCTGGCGATTGTCGCCGTCTTCAGTCTTCTCTAAGGAAGAGAATGAATCGAAAGAAGGAATGTGCGAGGTTGTTTCGCTCTCGTGGCGCCAGAGCGACTGCGTGATAGACTCCAATGTTTTCAAAGCGGCCAATCCATCCAGTTCTTCATTTTTCACTTCGTTTTCTTCTTTACCAAAAGAACGCGCTAACTCGATAGCTTGTGCAAATGATTTTGCTTCTATTTCCACTTCGTCTCGTTTCCTTTTCGTTTTATCCTGCTTTGACTTTGTCGTTGATTTCTTTGCAACTGTCGTTTCAGTAGATTTTTTCTTGCGGAAATACGCCGACGCATCAGCCACTGCGAGTTCCATTTTTTTCGGTTCTTCCTCCTCCCGATTCAAATCTTCCAATCGAAGCTCTTCTGCGTCATCAGCGCTGACGTTATCATCTCCATCTTTATCCGCATCACCATCTTTGAGTCGTTTACTCGCCATCGAAATCTTTTTCAATCGGTCTTCCAACGCGTCTCTGTCTTCTTTTTCTGCAATCATCGCTGCGGTTGTCGCATTCGTTGCGACTGAATCGTCGCCTTTCGGTCTCCCTCGAAGGACGACTTCACCGTGTCTGTTTAAGTCTCTCGCGATGTCCATCTTCGAGAGCGAGTCATCGTCGCCGACAAAAGTAGTCGCTTGACCTCCAGCCGCGCCTTTCCCAACTTTTTTCTTGACTTGTTCCTTCGTTCCTTGGTAACGATCGAAAACGCCGTACGCGGATTGCCCGGTGACGAGCGTATCGTCCTTATCCGCCTGTAAGTTTACAAACTCACTCACAGACTCGACTTGTTTCCTTTTCTCCGCCTCGTCTTCTAAACGTCTGGAGAACAAAATCAAATCGTTCTTTTCGGCTTCGGATTGCGCCTCGCCACCGTCTCGCATCTTCTTCATGTACTCTGACTTTAAAAACCGGTGCCAAAACTCTCTCTCTGTCAATTCCTTACGTTTCACGCAGTTATCTATGAATGCTTTTCTAACTCCCGGACGTTCGGCAAAGATTCGGTGCATTTTTTCCGAAGTTAACGTGGCTCGTATTTTATCTCTCTCTACCGAAGCGCCGTCCCTCGCGCCGATATCGTCCGCATCCATCTCGCTCTTTAATCCTGTCTTTTGCGTTAATCCTAAGTGCGAAGCGATCGAGGATAGCTTTGTTCGTCGTGCATCCCAGAATTCCGCCTCTGATATTATGCCTTGGCCAACCGTCGCGTCGAAAAGTTCTTTCAAATCTGGGTTCGTCTCCAACAGTTGTCTTCTCGCCTCTTGTTCAACTCTCGACGGCATCGACGCTTTCTCCACGTCTATTTTCGTCTTTTGCTCTTTAATCGCCTTTGAGATGTCATCTCTGTCCTTTTCGGTTTCAAATCGAAGGACAATCGCTCCTCCTCCTCCTCCTCCTCCTCCTCCCGAACTGTCGTGACTCACTCTCAGAGCGAAATAGTCCGCTCCTTTCTTCGCTTTTGATTTTTGTTGGTTCGTCACGGATTCTATGGAAATAATTTTCGCGCCTTTAAACGAAGAGCTATCATCGCTGCTCTTTTCGATGGCGTTGAAAACGACGTCTCGTTCGGTCACCGTCGCTTCCCCTTTCGCCCGAACTCCTTTGGCTATTTCCAACTCGCACTTTATTGGTTTCAACACCACCAACATTCTTAAAATTCTTTCCTCTTTTCTTAAGTTGATTTGTTGTGCACGAGGGTTGTGTTTTTGTCAAAGTTTTTGAAGAGAAAAAATAATGAAAAAATTCTCCTCAATTTACTCATCTCACAACCTCAAAAGACTTTTCATACGATGAAGAAAAAGAGAGAATTCGTCGTCGTCCTTCTGTTTTTGGTCTTCGTCTACTTCTTTCTCGCCTCCTTTTTTAACTCCTCCTCTGTTTCCTCCTCCTCCTTTAAAAGTAGGAGTCGTGATAACGGTGACGATGGTTTTATTCAACAAGAGAAGAAAACCGATAATGGTGACGGATTATTTTTCTCATCAAAGAACAACAACAACAACAACAACAACAACAAAGACAACGAAGAAAACTTGCGCGCTCTGGAGGAAATCTTTTTAGAAGAAGAGAGTCAATCCTCGGTTTCGGCGGACCCGTTAGATTTACAGTTTCTGGGATTGCAGTCCTCCTTGGGAGGCGCGAGCTCGTCGTGTAAGTTTCAGTTTGAGATTGCTTCGTGGAGAGAAACGAGACTGTTTTTCGCGTTGCACCCGGAGTGCAGACATTTAGATAAATGCGAATCAGAGTTACCATCGCAGACGACGCTGAGTAAACAAGTGTTCGATAGTGGTGGGGGTGGTGGAAGTTCAGTGGATTCGAGAGACGAGAAGAACGAGATGATTATTAAACACAGCACGTACGTGAAACGGTTCGACGAAGATTTAAGATACGCGCACATGGCGACGATTGCAAAGATGAAAGACGAGCGGATGATTTTACTTTATCAGGCAGCACCGGCGGCAAAGAAAGATGTTGGCGGTAGCGATGGAGGAGGAGGAGACGATGGTGACGGTGGTGGTGATGGTGGAGATGCCACGTATTACGAGTATAAGTTAGCGACGGAGGGATTACAAGACCAGCACATCGAGTACACGCAATCGAAGGATTTAGAGGGAAAACGATGGACGCCGCCGGTGAAGTTGCCGATATATAACGACGCTGCGGTTTGGAGTCCGGTCGTACACATAGATAACAATCAAGTGTATGTGTTTTACTCTGAATCTACTGGATGCAAGAAAGCGATTCCGTGTAAACCTCCACAGTGCCCAAAAGGTGAAGTTTGCGAAGTCGACTCGCACGCGGAGATGTGCCATCACACGCCGAAGTCGTTGTGGGTACCGGGAGGAGATATTAAATACATAAAATCCATCGGAGACCCAGCTGAGAACAAATGGACGAAAGCGGTGACGATTTTGTCTCAAGATGAAGGAGGAGGGATACCGAAAGTTATCGCGAACTCGCTGATTGTTATGAAGAAGACTGGACACTGGGTACTTCCGTATTGGAGAGAACAACAAAACGCCATCGAAGACGGAACGTGTACTCGCAAACCAGAATTCAAAGGTTCCAGCGGACCAGATTGTCGATGGAATAAACGATCGAGATGCATGACTGGAGCGCAACCATTTTCAGGTGTTTTGGTTTCCGAAAATCGTGGGAAAACGTGGCAACCGAGAGGTCAAATCACGCAATCGAACACGAGCTTGATTGAAGGTTCGATTGCCGAGTTGAACGACGGAAGGATCATCCAAGTCTTTCGAACTCGCGTGGGATGTTTGTATAAATCGTACTCTAAAGACGAAGGAAAATCATGGACAGAACCCGAACCAATGCCAGTTCCGAACCCGAATTCGAAGGTGTTCTTAATGCGGTTAGAGCCAAACGGGGAGTTATTGCTTGCGTTCAACAACATGAAAAATCAATATCGGTCGCGAAGAGGCGCCACGAAGTGCCGAGCGTGTAGAACGCATTTACACGTGGCAATATCTAGAGATGGAGATGGAAACGAGTGGGAAACGATTGCGAGGTTGGAAGATGAGATTGGCTACGAAGCGCCACGAATTCATTACCCTTACATGGCGCAGAAAGACGCCTCGAGCGTTTTAGTGGCGTACACTCGCTTTTACTTGGGGAAAAGGAAAGGCTTGACGAGTCTCGATCAAGGCGTCAAAGTCGCAGAAATAGATTTAAAATCGATAGTTTAGTTCAAGATAATAGCGTTGCATTAGAGAGTTAGATAGAAGTTAGCATTACATGTAGTAGATGTAGTAGTATTAGTAGTAGAAGTGGTAGGAATCGCTCGATTACTTTTTCAACAACTGCTTCTCGACTTTGCGCGCAAACTCGTCGAACCGTTCCAAGTCTTTGCCTATGATGGAGCCGACGAGAGGGCTGACGAGTTCTCCGACTGGTTTCAATACCGCAGGAACCTCGTATTCGATCATCATTTCTATCTTCGTGCTGTTGTTTCCTACGTCTTTGAACGTGACGGATCCTCTATTTCTTAAACCGTCCTCGGACTTCCAGGCTATTCGCTCGTATTCCACCGGTTCCAAGTCTTTCGCCGTCCAAGAAAATTGAAGTTTTTGACCAAACTGTTCGGTCTCTAAAATCCACTTGGTTTTCGTCTTGTCTATGTCGTCGTATTCCACTTTTGCTATCCAAGGCATCCAATTCGGAATCCTAGTTCGATCTTGCCACAATTGCCAGCAGATCTTGAGTGGAACTCGCGTTTCAACCGAAGCGACGTTTTTGACGTAGTTGTCGGAGGCGTAGGAGACGCGGTTGTTGTTTAAACGATAATTTCTTTGTTGATGATGTTGTTGTCGTCGTCTCGCTAGAGAATCTCGAGAAAGAAATCCATCTGTATGAAAATGTCTCGACGACAAAGAAGAAGACGCTGACGAGGAGGAGGAAGAAGAAGAAGAAGAAGAGGGTAAGGATAGAGACGTCAATCGCGCAGTTGGCGCGTTGGGGAGAAGACGAGCGTTCATTCTTGCTCAGAATATGTACGGCTTTTTTTCTTCTTGTGACGTATTAGTATTGTATGGTGACCTGAGAAAAATTAAAAAATTAAAAATATATATTCTTTCACATTTCCCCATCATATTGATACGTTTTTCACATTCTTCATGCACAGCCATACACAATCATATTAATTATTTATATTCACGAAATTATGTTTGGGAAATACCGAGTCGTACGCGAGAATAATTAAAATTTACGGAATAATAGCAAAATAAATAATAAAAGTTTTAGAATTTTTCATTCATTTTAATCATGAATGTATAGTTCATCCCCAAATTGGACTTAAATTAATATATGAAAGTGAATTAGGATGTAAAGATAAAAACCAGTAGCCTATTACAGATATTTCGTAGATTTCGGGAAAGTGATTTTTAATTTATTTAGTTATTTATTGAATTATTTACATCTTACTTCTAATGTGTACAATTTCAAAACGGAAACAATAACTAAATAAAATTCGGGGAACTTCACAAATACTTTGAGCAAGTACTTCATTTGTTTAGAAAGAAATTTTTGCGCGTTTTTTGTACTTTGATTTTGGCTGCCTAACTAATTAACTTACATATAAATCATTTTCGAGAACTGTTGTTCCCGCGAATACTATTGCTATTATGTTTGCTACTACTTCGTTGAGAAGACGGTGGTTGTTTAGGATTCGGTATCGGTCTCTTCTTTCCAAAGCATCCTCCGAAACATCCTCCAGGCTTTTCGTCCCTCAATTCTCCCGCATCTGCGAGTTTCGATTCCTGGATTCTTTGCTCCGCGCTCGCCTCGGTTTCGCTCCATCTCAACACGCCTGCTTTGGTCGATAGAGTTTCCAAGACGTATGTGATGTGATAACTGGCGAAACTCTTGTTGCTTCCAGCATCCGCGTCGTTCTTGCCCTCTTTATTGTGATTGAGATTGGAACTGCTCGGAGAGAACAAACCGCTCAGGAAGCCCGTGCCTCCGTTGGATGAACTCGCCGATTCATCTAGATTATTAGTATCATCTTTACCGTTGTCCTTCTTTTTCGTCATCGGAGACGGAGTTCGTAAGTCGTCGTTGTTGTTTTTGCCGTCACCGTTTCCATTTTTTACTGGTGTTGACATTCCGTTATTCGTGCTAATGTTGCTATTTCTCTCTCTTCTCTCCTTGGCTTCGTTCTTGAGTTCCGTTTCAAACTTTTTAAGCTGGTCGTTCACGTTTCTCTCGTACTGCTTCAAGCTCTTCGAGACACCTTTGATTCCTTTCGCTATTTCAGTTGGAATCTTTGTACCTACGATCACCGCTTGCGCTCCGGGGTAATCGAGCATATCATCTAATAAAATCGTCAGTTTATCGGCTTCGGCCGTGAGTTTTTTCACCTCAACCGAAGCTTCGTCACCCATGTACTTTAACCCTTTCGATACGTTTTCTAACGAGCTCACCAGATTTACCAAGTCATCTAAAATGGTTTCCACGGAGACCTCTTTTCCGTTACTACTCGAAGTCTCTCCTGAAGAAGCACCGATGATGCCGTCTTTGCGGTGTGGACTCGTGATCATGTTCCGCGACGACCTTTTCTGTTGCAACATGCCCGAATTCTCTCTTGTTCTCTCGTTCTCTTTCTTCTCGATTCCTCGATGAAACAGGAACACGAACGGGTCTTACTTAAACGACGAAGTAAGAAAGAAGGTTCCTAAACCAGTGATTCAAATCGAATCGTTCGTTGACTCTCTTCCTTGCTTTCCTTCTTCTTTGTCTTCTTCTTCTTCCCGTAAAAAATGTGTTTCAGCCGCAAACGAACCAACACAAAAATCAACTGCGGGTAAAAGTATCTTAACTCTCTTATTATTATATTGTTCTTATTAGTATTAATATTTTATTATCAGAGCGGAGAAGCAGGAAGAGAAGGGACAGAAAGATGCACCACAGACGACGACGACGACAACGAGAGTCTTCTTTGTCTTCTTTTGGTGCGTGCTGCTTGAAGGTGATGATGACAAATAGTGTTTGTGACGTGATGTTGAGTTTTCCCGCGAACGAAAAACAACAACACAAAAAAAAACAAAGAAAGGGGAGGAGAAACTCGGACAACAAGAGAAGCCAAGAAAGAGGCTGCTTGTGCACCGACTTTTTGAGAGAGAAAAGATTTCATTCACGACTCGAGCCAGAATAGACAAAAAATCTCTACCGAACGAAGAACCTCATTCCTCTTTAAACGTTTATTCACGCGTTTATCATCATAATAAAAATACTCACTACTTACACAAGGAACGCTATGCTCACATCGTCGTCTACTTCATCATCGTCCGCGATGAACGCCGTTACCGCCGCGCGACGACCGTCCTCTTCTTCTTCTTCTTCTTCTCCGTCTTCGTCGACGAGGACGAGAGGATATCAAAAATTCACGAACAGATATGGAAGAAGAGAAAAAGAACACCACCCAGCGTCGTCAAAAGAAGTAGCCAAGAATACGAAGAATAGCAGTATTACGAACGATACCAACAGCAACAGTAATAAAGTGTTGTTTGCGTCTGGATTGGGAGCCTCGCTCGTTGGTTTGCTCACGCCTTCAGCCGCGATGGCGTTATCGATAACCGATCCTGTTTTCGGAGATATCGAGGTGTGGCAGTTTCTTATTTTAACCGCCGGTTACTGGATCGCCATCGAAGCGTATTTGGACAACAAATACGACGACGATAAGAAGACGGTCATGCCAACGCTTAAGAAGAAGGACGAGGACGAGGACGAATAAATGGTTCATCATACACTTATCATCTAAAATTACTTTTATTGTTTTATTATATGACTGAACGAAACACACGAAGAAGTTGTTGTTTTCTATATAAACGCTTCAAAGCAGCACGCGTAACTTTACAAAAATAATGCTCTCTTGCTCTTCGCATCGTTGTTCTCATTATTATTTACTTGCGAGCGAACGGATTCTTATCCCCTCCAGCCGACGTGCGCGCTTTCTTCTTCGAAGTAGACGGCGTTGACTTTGAGTCTCTCTTCTTCCCAGAGGATCCCACTGCGACGTTTTCTTTTTGCACTTTTTGTTGTTTCGCAACAGACGAAGGTTTTGGAGCTGGAGTTTTGGCTGCCGCCTCGAAATCGTCCTTAACTTCGTCTTTTTCATCGTCCTCGTCCGAGGAATCCTCGTCGTCCTCATCGTCTGAGGAATCTTCCTCGTCGTCTTCGTCCTCCGCGAGCATGAGAATTCGTTCGGCCAAGTTGGATTTCTTCATGGCTTTGGCAAACTTTGCTGCGGCATCTACCATTGCCGGACGCTCAAAAGTGACGGCAATATCTCCAGCTCGTGCCAATCTATCAGCCTTCACGGCTTCTACCAGGCATTTCATCATCGCCTTGTCAAAAGTTGCCTTGGCTTCCGCGAGCTCTCTGTCTCGCGCTCGCTTGGCATTCGCGTTGCTGAGCTTCTCTGAAGCAGCGGCGTTGCACACATTGAGTGCCAACTTTGCAGTCAACCCCTTCTCCTCGATGTCAAAACTCGATCCTTCCAACTTTAATGCCGGAACAGAGAGTGGTAAAATGCTCAAAACTGGTTTCGGATTCACCGAGGGACCATATTCCGCAGATTTACAGACGACAGTTTTACACTCTTTATTCGATAAACTCACGATCCAATGCTTCTCTAAATCAGAATCTCTGGTTTTTTTCGAATCGAAGCAAGGGACCCAAGATCCACTGAACGTTTGCTTGGAGTAAATTCTGCAGATGCCAGTAGAGTCGCAGGTCGCGAGCGCGCTTTCGCTCGAATTTTCGACAAAGCCCATCCACGTTAAGCTAACGATATTCTCTTGGGACTTATCGGCCTCTTCCGAGTCCGGACAAGAAAGAGGTACGTTTCCTGCGTACTTTTCTATTCGCTTCTCGACATCATAAACTTTGAACTTCAACTTGCACTCGGAAAAATGCTCTCGGTAACACACCGCTAAGGAATCGTTAGCAGCCGCTAGCGTAACAATCGGACCTTCAAAGTTGAGAACTTCCTTCTGTGCGCCGTAGGAGGTAAAGATTCGAAGCATATTCTGTGAAGTGGCGACCGCGACGAAATCATCACCACACGCGATACTCGTCAGTTTTTCATCTTCCGGCATTTCCAAGGTCCATTCTGAGTCTTTTGTCCATGACTCGTACGGTTTGAAGAAAATTTGCGATTTCGCAGCTAATAAAACACCGGTTTCCCCACATACGCCGAGTTCGTATCCTACGTCGTCGGTAATTGTAGGCATGCGCCCACCTCTGGAAGTATCGTGAAAAGACATCTCGACATTTTTCAAACCAGAATTTGTATCTTCGGTTGCTACGACGCTTCCAAGAGTGTTGTAACAAAGAAATCTGCGCTTTTGAACACCAACGGTATCCGGATTCATTTTAGTCGAGTTTACTTGGAAAGAGCCTTGCGGTTTCGGTCCTTTCGCAACGATAACCGGCGCAGAGACGTGCGCCGTAGCGCTAGGCCGCCCAAGTTCTCTTTTGCGGTTTTCTTTCTCGTCTTCTTCATCTTCTTCCAGAAATCCATCATCGTCTTCCATGTCATCATCGTCGTCCAACTCGCCGTCGAGCATCGCATCTTTCGTTGCAAACTTGGAATCTTCTTCATTAGAAAAGAATCTCAACTCGTCCGCACTCGTGGCTTGGAAAAATGGGTTCGTCTTTGAACCGCCCTCGGCGACAAGTTCGCTGGATGATAGAACGTTTTCCCACTTCGCCCATTCCCCATCTGCGTTTGTCATCACGACAGCATTTTCACCTTCGATCCAGTCCATGGAACACACGTTCGCATCGCTAACATTAAGCAAGACGATTGGCTTGTTCTTTTTCACGTTCCAAACGATGCACTTTTTGTCCTTTGAGGCGGCGAAGCAAAACTTCCCGTTTGGTGAAAAGCTCACCACCGAAAAGTTTTCCTTGTTGCCGTGTTCCAAATCCGAGCACTGCAAATTCTTTCTCTCGTCAATCTCTTTGAACGTTTCCAAATTGAAAAACTCTACGTTGTTCTCACGCCCCGGGACTGCGACGACTTTCCCATCAAATCTTACCGAAACTGTATTCATGCTCTCCGCGGCGTCGATATCCGTCACCGGACACACCGTCGCTCGCAACTTCACGTCTCCAGGCTCGTCGTAATCGCTTTTATCCGTCTTATCCGAGTTATCTGGTTGTAACGTCCACACGGTCATCACTCCATCCACGTCTGAGGCGACTAAAATCGATTTATTCTCGCCGTTGAATTGCAAACATTTAATCCCTTTGGAAGGTATTTTTAACGAAAATTTGATTTCACTCGTTTCCACGTCGATGACTTTAATCATGGTGTCCTCTCCCCCGCAGGCGATCCATTTACCATCCGAGGAAAATGCGACGCACTTTGCCGGCAGAGCAAATCTCGTGATGTTCTTCTTAAACTGCCACTTTTTCTTCTCCCCTTCTTCTCCTCCTTCTTCTTTCGTGAAGAGTTTCACCGAGTGATCGTCCGACGCGATGGCGATATATTTGTCCTTGAACGTCGCCACCGCGTTGATGGGTTTCTGTTCTTCTTCTTCGTCCGTCGCTTTCTTTTCTTTAGAAGAAGAAGAAGAGAGCTGCGCGATAGTTTCCTTGGTCATCAAGTCGCGAACGACCACGTACCCATCGTTCCCGCACGTCGCCACGTGCACAGAAGAAGAAGAATAAGAAGGAGGAGTGTTCGTATCATTTTTGAAATTTGAAGGAGAGAGAACTACTTTAGCGACGGTGATGCCTGCGGAGTGTCCGAACTCAAACGTGGGCGCGTTGGCGGCATCAACGACGCGAACAACATCAGATGATGATTTTGGTGAAGAAGACATGATGATTGAATGATCGCGTTCTCTCTCTTTCTCTTTCGCGCGCAGCAAAGAAGAAGAAGGAAGAAGACTTGTTTTCTTTGTGGAGAAGTCGATGGATGAGTTTTTGAACTGCAGCTTTGTTTCAAATTTTTTGAGCACCGAACAAAAAACCGAAACCGAAGAGGAGGAGGAGGGAAAGTGTGATGAGTTTTGTTTGCGTTTTTAGGTTTTGACAAGAGTTCGTCTTGTTCTTCTCTCTCGACTTCTTCTTGACTTCTTAAAAATTTATTTCCCCCCCCCTCTTTCTTCTCTTCATAGAAGAAAAAATGAGCGCGTTTTCATCGTGCGCGACGACGACGACGACCAACAACGCTCGCGCGAGCGACAACTTCTTCTCTTTTAACAACAACACTATTAAGAGAAGCAGCAGAAGAACCAAAGTGGTGGTCGCCGCATCATCATCAACAACAAAAGGGGTATCGAAGAATTCATCATTTTTTTTTGATGACAACGGACAGCAGGAGGGGGTACAACGACTACAACAAAAACCTTCTTCTTCTTTCCTCGCGGCGGCTTCCAAAACGCAGACGAGAAGACGATCGTGCATCGTCGCCAACGCTTCTTCCTCTTCTTTTTCCAATACTAATAATAAAGAAAAGTTTGAGAGGTTGAAGGATATGCTCGATGCCGTTTCCGAGGCTTTGGACGTGTCCTCAAAGGTACAGCTCTCTTTAGACGAGGCGAACGGGAAAGTCGCTCGATTGGAGTCTAAAGTCAAAGAGAGAGATCGATTGTTATCGATCGTGAGAGGATTGGAGATTGAACTCGCGGACTCGTACACGCCTAAAGAAGTCGACGAATTAGTCAAGAACTTAAAACGAGAGAGAGAGAAAGAACTCGATCAGTTGAAGAAGGAGTTGGAGGAGACAAAGTCGTTGAGAGAAAAAGTTCAAGAGATGATGAGTTTGGAAAAAGAAAAAGAAACCGCGAAAAAAGAAGCTCTGGAAAACGGAGAGAAACTCATCAAAGCCGAAATACACTTGGAGAACTTGAAAAGAGAGAGTTCTATGCAATCCATGGAGCTGCAAGGGAAAATGGAAAGCGCAGAGAGAGAGGCGAAACAACTGAAGGCGGAGATCCGAAGACTGGAGACTCGCATGGCGGATATGGTGGAGGTCGAGGAGACGGACGAAGAGATGGATCGATTGAAAGGAGAATTAGAAGATGCAAAAGTAAAAAGCGACACTGTACCAATATTGCAACAAGCCTTGAAAGAAATGACGACGGAGAGAGACGATTTACGAAAGTTATCGAGAGAAGTAGAAGCCGCGATGGCGGAGATGACCGAGAACAAGGAGTTTGTCGAGTTGATCAAGGAGAAGAACAACCTTTCAGTCAAGTCTCAAGTCGCAGACTTTCAATTAAAAACGAAAAGGAATGAATCCGCCACGCAAGATGTATCGAAGCAACCGTCGATGACCAAAGCAGAAACTGACAAATTATGGGTTGAGAACTGCATCGAACAAGAGTATTGCCAAGTCGAGGAAGAAGGTCAAAAAGAACAACAAGGAAAAACACTCTCCAAAGCGGAAACTGACAAATTATGGGTCGAGAACTGCGTCGAACAAGAGTATTGCGAAGTCGAAGAAGACAAACAAGAACAAGGAAAGAAGAAATCTTTCCAAAGAGCGCCGGCGGGAGATTTCACCATGAATAGAAAGATCGTCTCCGCGGAGAATGTTTCCAGCACAGAAGATTTCACCGCTCGAAAAGGTGCCTTTGAGCGAACTCCGGGTCAGTTTACTTTGCGTAAATTCGCGTTCGATTCTCCTTCAAAACGAAGAGTATCCGTTCCAGCCACCGCTTTTAAACGCACGGGTGAGTTTGAACTTCGAAGGTTCATCTTCACGAGCGACGAAGTTGATGTCGATGCCACGGAAACGGTCGCGGGCGGGTTCAAGAGAACTCCGGGATCGTTCACCTTGCGCAGATTTAACTTTCGCGACAGCAATGACAGCGAAGAAGAGAAGTCTTCCCCCTCGTCTACTCTCTTTAGATTTTAATATATAATGCCGGTCATTCCATATACCTGAAAGCGTTCATTCCATCGCACTCGATGAGTATCTGTACCTAATTAGCTAAAAAGCTATGTCAAAGTAGTTCGGTTTTCCGTTTTTCCGTTTTTCCGTTTTTCGGAACCTTTTCCCCCCCTCTTTCTCTCTTCTTCCAAATCCCCCACGCTCTCTGCGTTATTATTATTTGTATATTATTATTACCACACATGTCGTCGGAATGGTTCAGATACGTACCCCCGAACGAGGATCCTCCTCCTCCTCCTCCTGAGCTGAAAGAATGGGCTCAGGGCACAGCGTACGGAATGCTGTTCGGAATGGCATACGGCGCGTACGTCAACTCACCCACGACTTCATCAGAACAACAACAACAAGCAGTTAAAAGTAGTAGCAGCAATAGTAGCAGTATTAGTAGTAGTAGCAATAATATTAACAAAACGACATCTTCTTCCTCAGCAACGGCAACCCCGTTGTTGAATTCCAAGCACAGAGTGGAGCGAATGATACGAGGCATCACCATGCACGGCGTTCGAATAGGATCTTTTGCGAGTTGTTTCACCGCCGTTCGCTTGTATTCCAAAGCCACTCGAGATATCGACGATTATTTGAACTACGTCTTCGCCGGTGGCTTAACGAGTGGCTTGACTGGCTTAGCAATTCCAGGAAGTCGAGCGAAAGGTTTGTTCTACGGCGTTGTATTCGGGAGCGGCGTGTGCTTGCCCATTGGGTACATGATGGAAGAGAGCACGAGGTGGCTGGTTGAAAATGGGCTCCAGAGCTCACACCAAGAGAAAAGACAAGAGTATGAAAAGTTGAAACAAAGCGTAGGGAAGAAAAGGGAAGACGACGTGACGATGAAAGTCATAGAAAGAATGGAAAGAGAATTGAACGAAAACGTAGACGGTAGAGGCGAGGAGAGATGGTGGAAGTTTTGGCGACGACGTGGTGCTTAAAAGCTTGTTAGGTATCTCGTTCTTGCGTCGGCTTTACTTTGTGGGGCGTGTATGTGTATATTTTACAAAATGCTAGTCTATGTCAATTGATGCGCACCCAGATGCAGTTATGCGATACAAAAATCGGCTCAGAGCCGTTCGTGGACTTTTGACTACCCTCATCTCCCTCTTCCCGTCCGCTTTCCCGTCGATTGCGCCGCTCATACTTATGCGCACGTTGACGCAGTGGGCCCACTTCGTACCTAAAGCAGCAGCGACCTGACTATCTCGTGAAACCATATTAGCTTTCGCCGGGTCGTTGCTGTTGTGATAATTTGAATTTATATTCGTGTTCGTGGTCACTTGATTCGTAACCACGACAGCGACATTGAGTTGTTCCGCGTGTCGTTTCAAAGCCGCAGCGATTGAGCTCAAAATATTTTGTCGTTTTACCAGGCTTTCACTGCTCGACGAGCCGGCTCCGATCCCACCCTCTGCTCGCGCGAGTCTAGCCACAGAATCAATCACGATGAGCTTCGCATCGGACTGTGTCAATGCTGGTTTCAAATTTTCAATTCTGACTTTAAGTTCTTGAAGAGACTGCGGGGTGACAACGAATACCTTCTCCGCGAGTAGCTTCTCCAATCGCATTTCCGCATCTTTATCCATTCCTCCGAAAGTCGAAATGCTATTGTTATTATTTCCATCCTTATAATAGTCTTTGTCGTAGATTTCTGGAAATCGTTTCTTTGCGATTTCCGCTAATCGATTGGAGCTAAATGTCTGTTCCGTATCAACAAACACGACGGAAGCATCTAAACCGCCAAATTTTTTCGGCGCACACGTCTGCGCGACCAAGCCTAAACACATTTGCGTTTTCCCGCTCCCCGCTGGAGCGACAAATTCTGTAATCGTGCCAACCGGTACTCCTCCCAATAGCGCTTCATCGAGCGTTTTCACGCCCGTTTTAATAAAATTTTCCCCTTTCTGTCCAGCGCTCTTTTCTTTCATCTGGAAGGCGTTAATTGGTTTTGGACACGCTCCTTTTGCAATCTGACGCAAAGCTTTGCTCGCTTTTTCGAGCGAGACGTCGATTAATTCGATCACATCTAATTCGCTCTTTTTCAAAGCTTCTTCTGCGGAGCGAACGCCTCTGGTTTCAAGCTTTGCTTTCACGTGTTTGTCGCAGTCGAGCGGCAACATTTTGTTGAATAAACAAACACTTCTTCTACTCCTACTTTTGAATTTGTAAATCCAACGCTCTAGTCCAACAACAACGAAGCAAGCATCTTTTCTTCGGCACTCCCTGGTACTGCACTCGTGAGTGAGCAGTCAGAGCGGGTACGCGCGTGGCTAAAGATTGAGTAGCAGTAGTGTGTGTGTGTGTGTGTGTGTGTGTGTTTGAAGTGATGAGAGGGGAAATTCTGAAGAAGAAGAAGAAGAAGAAAAAAGAAGAAGGGAATCAGTATGATACTGTATGAACAACAAGAAAAAATACTTATATACAACTCGGTTCACTTGGGCATATCTATCGACCTGTGGTGATCGTCCGTGATTGTCGAGTACACTCTTCTCTCTTTCATCCTCCTCTTCCTCAAACTGCGACGGCAAAAAAGCAATTATATAATTAAATACTCGTCGACCTGTGGTGATCGTCCGTGATTGTCGAGTACACGTGCTCT
>Ga0114997_10002207_pt1 | contig 15782 bp, 16 predicted proteins | sample ArcticOcean_MG_C_2_FD_87045 | JGI IMG/M metagenome (GOLD analysis project Ga0114997, IMG submission 87045) | Marine microbial communities from western Arctic Ocean - ArcticOcean_MG_CB4_136 | ecosystem: Environmental > Aquatic > Marine > Oceanic | place: Arctic Ocean: Canada Basin | collected... | reverse complement strand
TTCTTTAGCTACAGTTACTCCATCCTTAGTTGTTCTTGGAGCTCCATAAGATTTGTCTAAAACTACATTACGACCTTTGGGACCCAAAGTTACTCTTACTGCGTTCGCAAGTGTATCGACACCTTTCATCATTTTAGTTCTTGCTTCTGTATCAAATTTTACTATTTTTGCCATTTTATTTTTTTCCTTTCGAAATTCCCATAATATCAGATTCTTTCATTATGCTATATTCTTTTCCATCAATTTTAACTTCTGTCCCAGACCATTTTCCAAAAAGAACTATATCTCCCTCTTTAACATCCATAGGGATAGTTTTACCATCTTCAGTTCTTCCACCAGATCCTACAGCGACAACTTTTCCTTCTTGTGGTTTTTCTTTTGCTGTATCTGGTATAATTATACCACCTGATGTTTTTTCATCACTGTCCAAGACTTCAATTAAAACGCGGTCGTGTAAAGGTCTAAATTTCATATTCAATTAACTCCTAATTTTTAATAATGTGATATATAGTAATGCCTACGGAAATTTCAATACCTTAAAAAAAAACTTATGATTTATAACACAAATTCAACAAAATAGTGTATTTTTGATCTTTCTTTAGCTAATCATCTATTATCATGAAAAGTAAATTAATTAATGGATTAAAGGAAATAGAAGCCCAATATGATGCTTTTTTCATAGATTTGTGGGGTGTTATTCATAATGGCGTAGAAGTGTATCCCGAGGCCATAAAGGTATTGGAAAATTTAAAAAAACTAAAAAAAAGATATGTTTTAATGTCTAATGCACCAAGACCATCAAGAAATGTTGAAAGTTTTTTAACAAAATTAAAGATTGAAAAAAATTTAATTAAAAATATTTTTACCTCAGGAGAAGCTGCTTTAAAGAGTTTACAAAATAACAGTTATGGAAAAAATTTTTATCATCTAGGTCCAAAAAGAGATAATAGTTTATATGAAGGCCTCGAAAGAAATAAAAAGAATTTAAACGAAGCTGAATTTATATTGTGCACTGGTTTTTTAGATAATGAGGAAAATTCTCTAAATTATTATAAAAAATTGTTAAAAAAATACGTTAAGTTAAAAATGGTTTGCACCAACCCAGACTTAGAAGTGCACAGAGGTAATAAAAGGGAATATTGTGCAGGCGCATTAGCTGAAGTATTTAAAAATTTAGGAGGAGAAGTTGTTTACTTTGGAAAACCATACCCTGATATATACAAATTTTGTATTAAGAAAAATGAAACTACACTTGTAATTGGAGATAATATTAGAACTGATATTAAAGGAGCAAATAACATGAAAATTGATTCATTGTTCATTACAAATGGTATTCATAAAAAAGATTTTAAAGATTTACCAATTAACAAATATGAAAATATTTTAAAAAAATATGGTGCAAAAGCTAATTATTACCAAGAAATATTAGTGTGGTGAAATATGAAAATATTTAAAAATACAAACATTCAAAAAAAATATAAAAATTCAGCAATTGCCATAGGAAACTTCGATGGAGTTCATAAAGGCCATCAAAAAGTTTTTAAAGAAACAAGAAATTTTGCAAAAAGGAATAAAGTTAAGTTTGGTGTACTAACTTTTTCTCCATTACCTGTAATGTTTTTTAATAAAAAAATTAAAAATTTCAGACTAACATCTGAAAAAGATAAATTAGCAATTATGAAAAAAAATAAAGTAGATTTTGTTATAACTATTAGATTTAACAAAAGTTTCTCTAAGATAGATGCAAAAAATTTTATAAAAAAAATTATTTACCAAAAAATTAAACCTTCATTGCTCGCAGTAAGTAATAATTTTAAGTTTGGGAAAAAAAGAAAAGGCGACGTAAAGCTTTTAAAAAAATTTAGTTACAAATATAAATATAAGCTATTAAAAATTAAGCCTTATAAATATTTAAATCAAATAGTTTCATCTAGCAAAATTAGAAACTATTTAAATAATGGAAATATAAATTTAGCAAATAAGCTGCTTACAAGAACTTGGTGTATAAACGGTAAAGTAGAGCAAGGAAAAAAAATTGGAAGAAAGCTTGGATATCGAACCTGCAATATTAAAATTAAAAATTATATACTACCCAAAATAGGGATTTATGCAGTCAAAGTATCAATTGACAATAAAAAGAAAAAGTATGGAGGCGTAGCTTACGTGGGATCACGTCCAACTTTTGCAGGAAAAAAAATACTTCTTGAAACCAATATATTTAATCTAAACAAAAATTTATATACTAAAAACTTAAAGGTATACTTTGTTAAATTTTTAAGAGCTGATAAAAAATTTAAAAATTCAGCACAATTAGTAAATCAAATGAATAAAGATGTAATTTCTGCAAAAAAAGGTTTAAAAGAAAAGTTAGTTCTATGAGCAAAGATAATATTAATTTACCAAAGACATCATTTTCTATGAAGGCAAACCTGCCAGTTAGAGAACCAGAAATTTTAAAAGTTTGGGAAAAATTAGACCTATATAAAAAATTGCGAGAAACAAGAAAAGGAAAGGAAAAATTTATTTTACATGATGGACCTCCATACGCCAATGGACACATACATATGGGCACAGCACTTAACAAAATCCTTAAAGATATTATTACCAGATTTCATCAGATGGATGGTAAAGATTCAGTTTATGTTCCAGGGTGGGACTGTCACGGATTGCCTATAGAATGGAAAATAGAAGAGAGATATAAAAAAAATAAAAAAAATAAAGATGAGGTTCCAATAAAAGATTTTAGATTAGAATGCCGCGAGTTTGCCCAAAATTGGATCAAAATTCACACAGAAGAATTTAAAAGATTAGGCGTTGAAGGTGATTGGAAAAATTATTATTCAACAATGAGCTTTGATGCAGAGGCACAAATAGTAAGGGAATTAGGAAAATTTCTTTTAGACGGAACTTTATATCAAGGATATAAGCCTGTTCTTTGGTCAACAGTAGAAAAAACAGCATTAGCTGATGCCGAAGTAGAATACCAAGATCACACTTCCAATACTATTTATACCTCATTTAAAGTTATCAAAACGGAAAAAGACTTTTTAAAAGACGCTTATATTACAATATGGACTACTACTCCCTGGACAATTCCTGTTAATAGAGCTTTGGCCTACAGCGATAAAATTAAATATTCAGTTCTTCAATTAGGAAAGGACAGTGACCATTTTAAAGATAGAAATATAGTTATTGCTAGCAAACTTATTAGTAAGGTTTCTGAAGAATGTAACTTTAAAGACTTTAAAATAATTAAAGAATTTAGTGGTTTAGAATTTAAAAATACAATTTGTTCGCACCCATTAAAAAAGATGGGGTATGAACACGACGTTCCAATGTTAGAAGCTGATTTTGTTACATTAGAACAAGGAACGGGCATTGTACATGCTGCTCCAAGTCATGGTCCAGATGATTTTAATCTTTGTTTAAAACATGGAATTAAAGCTTCGAATACTATAAATGATGGAGGTTTATATTCTAATGATATCCCCTTTTTCTCTGGCATTCATATATTTAAAGCAGATATTCAAGTAATAGAAAAATTATTAGAACACAAAAGTTTGCTGGGTAAAAATAAGCTTCAACACAGCTTCCCACACTCTTGGAGATCTAAAGCACCCTTAGTTTATAGAGCAACTTCTCAATGGTTTATTTCCATGGAGATAAAAAATTTAAGAAAAAAAGCTCTAAAGGCAATTGATGAAACAACATTTTATCCTGAGAGGGGAAGAGCAAGAATAAGATCAATGATAGAAACAAGGCCTGACTGGTGTATTTCTAGGCAAAGAATTTGGGGAGTTCCTTTACCATTGTTTGTTTCAAAAAAAACGAAAGAGCCTTTAAAAGACCTCGAGGTAATAGAAAATATTGCAAAAATTTATGAAAACGAAGGATCGGATTGCTGGTTTACTGACGACCCCCAGAAGTTCTTAGGAAAGAAATATAGAAAAGAAGACTATATTAAGACTACCGATATAGTCGAGGTGTGGTTTGATAGTGGAGCATCACATAGTTACGTTTTAGAAAAAAGAAAAGATCTAGCTTGGCCAGCGTCAATGTATCTTGAAGGATCAGACCAACATAGAGGTTGGTTTCATTCATCATTATTAGAATCTTGTGGAACGAGAGGTAGGGCTCCTTATAATAGCATTTTGACTCATGGATTTGTAGTTGATGGCAAAGGTTTAAAAATGTCAAAATCAACAGGTAATGTAATCGCCCTCAAGATATACTTAAAAAGTATGGGGCCGATATTCTAAGAACTTGGGTTGCTGCGTCCGACTACTCTGAAGATTTAAAATTAGATCACTCAATATTAGAGCAACACGCAGAATCTTATAGAAAAATAAGAAATACATTTAGATTTTTATTAGGAAACTTAAAAGATAAAAAAAATAATTTTGATTTAAATTCAAAAGAAATAGAAAAATGGCCAGAACTAGAACGTTTTATTTTACATCAAATTTTTTTATTAAATAAAAACTTTAAAAAATACTTTAAAGAATATAATTTTCATAAATTGTATAAAGAGTTAGTTAATTTTTGTTCTTTAGAATTATCAGCTTTTTATTTTGATATCAGAAAAGATTCTCTGTATTGTGATGAAATCTCATCAGCTAAAAGGCAAGCAAGTATAAATTTATTAGGATTAATTTTAGAACTATTATTAAAATGGTTTGCTCCCATATTATCATTTACTACAGAAGAAATTTTTCAAATAATAAATAAAGATAAGTCTTCAAGCATTCATTTAGAAGCATTTCCAAAAATTCCAGTGGAATGGGAGAATAAAAATCTTTCTAAAAAATGGGAAAAATTTAAAAAAATTAGAAAAGTTGTTAATGCTGCAATGGAAATAAAAAGATCAGATAAAGATATAGGGTCAAGTCTTGAAGCTGATGTTCAGATTTATTTAAAAGAAGATTATTTAGAAGTAGTTAAAAATCTTGACTTATCTGAAAATTTTATTACATCGAAGGCGGAGGCAAAAAAAATGTCAAACGATAATAATTTTTTTAAAATTGATGGAATAGAAGGCATTAGAGTTTTTGTCAAAAAAGCAGATGGTCAAAAGTGCCAAAGGTGTTGGAAGATTTCCCCTGGCCCTTGCGTTAGATGTGAAAAAAAAAAATAACTTTATGAAAAAAATTACAATTATTTTAATACTCTTTTTGATTGATAGATTTGTAAAATTGTATTTAGTGAATTTACAAGAAAATGGAATTGATGTAGACTTCTATATATCTTCATTCCTTAATATTTACTTAGTATGGAATACAGGCATCGGTTTTGGTCTAGCTTCTCTAGAATCAAATAATGTTTATCATTTTTTAACAATAATAATTGCATTTATAAACTTAGGTCTCATCTATTATTTAGTAAAATCAAAGGGGATTTATAGCTACCTTTTAAGTATTGTTATTGGAGGCTCATTAGGCAATCTATATGATAGAATTTATTTTAGTGCAGTTCCTGATTTTATTGATTTTCATATAAAAAATTTTCACTGGTTTGTATTTAATGTTGCTGATATTTTTATTACAATAGGTATAATTGGGTTAATAATGGTTGAATTATTTAAATCAAAAAAAGATTCTGCACAATGATTAAAAAAAAAATAATATTAGTTTTATCAATTTTGTTCTTACTCACTTCATGCGGCGCTGGCTGGGATGATGTTAAAAGTGGAATAACTGGAAGTAAAAGACAAACCACTGAAGAATTTTTAGTTAAAAAGAAAGATCCACTGAGTCTTCCACCATCATATGACAGTTTGCCAACACCAGATGATAAAATACTAGAATCAAAAGAAGTTTCTGTTTTTGAAAAAACATTAGAAAAAACCACCTTAAGTGAAGAAAAAAATCCTGGAGCAAAAACAACAGAAGAATCCATATTAAGAAGAATTCAAAAATAGTAGATGATAAGTAAAAATAATTTTTTTTATAACTACAATTTTAATTCAAAAAAATTTAATAATAATTTAAGAAAAACAAAAAAAGTTTTTTCAAGTATAAAGCTAGAATTAAAAAGCTTTAATATGCCAATACTTTCAAGTTATGATAAAAATTATGTATTTGATTTTTCAAAGAATACTATAAAAAAATTTAATAAATATAATAATATTATAATAATTGGAATGGGAGGGTCTATACTTGGCATAAAGTGTATACATTCTTTTTTCAGGAAAAAAATAAAAAAAGAAGTTTTTTTTTTTGATAATTTGGATTCAAATTTATATTTAAAATTTAAAAAAATAAAAAACCTAAAAAATTCTTGCTTTATTATAGTTTCTAAATCAGGAAACACTTTAGAAACTTTAGTAAATCTGAGCATGATATTTTCTAAAAGCCTATTTAAAAACAAATCTGTATTTATAACAGAATTAAAAAACAACAGTTTAGTGAAAATTGCAAAAAAATATAATGCAGAAATTATTGAACATAAAGAATTTATAGGAGGTAGATATTCTGCACTTTCAGAGTCAGCAATGTTCCCAGCGAAATTAATGGGCCTTCAACTCCACAAGTTTAAAAATTTAAACAAATTGATTAATAATAGAAAATTTGTCACTTGTTTAATTAGAAATGTGGCAAGCATATACACTTTAAACACAAAAGGTATTAATAACTCAGTGATGCTGAATTATGATTCGCGTTTAAACGATTTAAGTTTTTGGTATCAACAGCTGGTTGGAGAAAGCCTTGGAAAGAAAGGTAAAGGTATCAATCCTATTGTAGCGTTTGGGCCCAAAGATCATCATAGTCTTTTACAGCTGTACTTAGACGGTCCTAAAAATAAATTTTTTACATTTTTTAATTCAGTAAATAAAGAAAATACTCATAAACTAAAAAATGAAATTATACCAAATAGCATGAAGTTTATTAAAGGAAAAAATTTAAAATCTATTATTGATGCCCAGTTAAACTCAGTAAAAAGTATATTTATTGAAAAAAAAATACCATTCAGGGAGGTTTTTTTTAAAAAAAATAATGAAGAAGAACTAGGTTTAGTTTTCACTTTTTTTGTTTTAGAAACAATTCTATTAGCACGTTTAATGAATGTTGACCCTTTTAATCAACCTTCTGTAGATCAAGTAAAAATAGAAACAAAAAAAATATTAAGTTAAAACTTGCCAAAAATTATTTTTGATAACCCGTATACTCTTTCCTCCAATATTTTGAACTTAATTGAGAATACTTCTTTATCAACTCTATTTCTATGAAGTATAATAATACCATCTTTTTTTAAAATATTTTCTTTCAAAATTAACTCAATTAAATTATTTATACTCGTGTTATCAAAAGGTGGATCACAAAAAATAAGATCATATTTTAATAAGGAAAATTTTTGATCTTTTAAAAAATCAAAAACATCCCTTAGAAAAATTTTTGCTTTATTTTGGACATTTAGCTTTTCAATATTTTTTTCTAAAATTTTAGTTGCATCTTTGTTTTTTTCAACAAAACTAACTTCTTTACAACTTCTTGATATACATTCTAGCCCAAACGATCCAGTTCCCGCATATAAATCTAAAATATTTTTCTTTTCAAATTGAAATGGGAATTTATTTGAATGCATTAATAGGTTAAAAATACTTTCCCTGGCTAGATCTTTAAGTGGTCTAGTAGTTTTATTTTTCGAATAAAATAATGAAGCTCCCTTTAAATTTCCAGATATTATTCTCATTTTTTTTTTTTAATAATTGCTTTCCAGCCAATATCATTACGAAAAAAACCATCTACCCAGTTTATTTTATGTATATTTTTTAAGCATTTATTTCTTGCGGATAGCAAGTCTTTTGCCTGAATGTTTTGCGCTATCTCATCTGTACCAGCATTTCCAGGTATGCATATTAATTTATTTAGTTTAGGTGATTGTTTTAGTTTAAAACATAAAGCGTGTTCGTGACCACCACTTCCTATAACAGCTAGATTCATGTATTATATATATATTAATTATTAAATATAAATGAACGGAAATATAGCAAAACTTAAATTTAATCAAAATAATTTCGAAATTATTGAGGATGGAGACTTTGTGATTTGTGCTATTTCAGGAAAGCAAATTTTTCTTAATCAATTAACTTATTGGAATGCTCAACTTCAAGAAGCTTATTTTTCACCAAAAGAAGTACAAATGAGATATGAAGAATTAAAAAAAAATGAGAATTCTATTTAGTATAATCTTTTTCTTAATTACAACCTCAAGTTATGCCACTATATTTAAGGGTAAGTTTATCCAGGGATCTTTTATTATTGGAAAGACAGACCCGGGATCTAAAGTCTTTATTGATAAAAAAAAAGTGAAAGTTACTTCTGATGGTTTTTTTGTTTTCGGCCTAGGAAGAGATAGAAAAAATGACATTGTCATATCAGTCAATAATAAAAAAATAATAAAAAAAATTTTAAAGAGAAAATACAACATTCAAAGGATTGATGGATTAGATAAGAAGAAGGTAACTCCACCTGAGGAGGTGTATGAAAGAATAAAAAAAGAAAATAAATTGATAGCCAAAGCTAGGTCAAAAAATACTGATTTATCTTTTTTTGCAAAAAAATTTATTGTTCCTGTTGAGAACGCCATCATTACTGGAGTTTATGGAAGTCAAAGAATTTTAAATGGAAAACCTAAATGGCCACATTATGGATTAGATTTTGCAGCAAACGAAGGCACAGAAATTAAAGCTATGTTAGATGGAACTACAACTTTAGCCGAGTCTGATTTATTTTACACTGGAGGAACTTTAATATTTGATCACGGACATGGCATTTCTACACTATATATGCATATGGACAAAATATTTGTAAAAATGGGGCAAAAAGTAAAGCAAGGAGAAATTATTGGAACAGTTGGATCAACTGGAAGGGCTACGGGAGCGCATTTAGATATTAGACTTAATTGGTTTGATGTAAGACTTGATCCAGCAACTGCACTAGATATTAAAAAATAAATTTATATAAAATTTTTCCCTGCATTTAAAAACATACATTTTTCACAACTTTTATTTATCTCAGGAACATTTCCAGAGTCTAATGTTTTTTTCATTTCAATAATTTTTTCATCTATCCAAAAAGTATTAGTTTGGTAGGGAATTAAAGTTATAGTAAAATTTAATTTACCATTGAATCTCTTTTTAGACTCATGCTATTTCCAACGATTATGTGACCAAAGCCATTGACCGGGATTTGAGACAATCATTTTTTCAATCATTTTGTTTATTTTAAGTGTAATATTTTTTGTATCATTATTAGGATTATTTGTTTTTTCAATTTTATAAGGCTCATATACTGTCATTTCAAAATTTATATTTGTTTTTCTTTCCAGGAAAATTGGCACAAGCTTGCAGTCGTACTTTAAAGATAATTGCGCTGGTATAGTAGTTGTTTGAGCAGGTTTATCAAAAAAATTAATTTTTGGTCCCTCTCCAACACGTTGATCTACCATCAACGCAATACTGTAGCGGTTTTTAATTTTATTAATTATTTCTCTCATTCCCGCTCTCCCCTTGGGTATTTGATTTGGGCAAATATATTTCATTCTCAGGTATTCCATTACCGGGTTTAGAAAATAATTATTTAATGGTCTATATATTGCTGCAGTATTGATACCAAATTTATCTAATTCCATCGCCATAAGTTCAAAGTTTCCAAAGTGACCTGAATAAAATATTACTGGCTCATTAGACTTTTTAATTTGTTCTAAGTAATTTATTCCATTAATTTTTATGTGGTGTGGATAATTTTTATTTAATCTAAAATCTTTAAGAAAAATATATTCTGCGAATGTGCGACCAATATTTGACCACATGCTTGCAATTATCTCTTCTTGTCTTTTTTCACTAATATTACCCAAGCCAATTTTAATATTTTTTTTAATAATTTTTTTTGACCTAAAGAAAGGGCCAATATATATTCCTATCATGCCGCCGAGATTAGATGCGTTTTTAAGTCCCAATATTTTAAAAATTAAAAATAGAGAAATAACACTTAAAAATTCAAAAAAATATTTAATTATTTTCATACAAATTTTTTTATTTCTTCTATAAACTGGGATTCATTTTCTAATTTTGTTTTTATTTGTAAATATTTTATACTATCTTTATAATTATTATCTATTCTTAAATAATCTTTTTCTGTTGTTAATAGAATAGCATTTTTGTCCTTTGCTTTATTGATTAAATTTATTAATTCTTCTTTCTTATAATTGTGGTGGTCAGGGAAACTTATTTCTTCTAAGATTTTAATTCCATTTTCATTTAATAGTTTAAAAAAATTACAGGGGTTGCCTATTCCCGCAAAAGTAATTGCACTTTCATTTTTAAAATTGTTAATATTTTGTGGCACATGCTTTGTGTAAAAAATTTTTATTAATTTATTATTTTTTAATATTTTTTCTTCAATATCAGTATTTCTTTTACCATTAACAATTACAAAATTAGCTCTTTTAAGAGCAGAAAGGTTTTCTCTTAAGGGTCCAGATGGTATTGTTAGACCGTTTCCAATCCATTGTGCTTCATTGAAGCATATTAGTGTTAAATCTTTTTGTATTGAAAAATCTTGAAATCCATCATCAAGAATGGCAACATTAAAATTATTTTTAATTGCATCTTTTAAAGCAATTGATCTTTTGTCACTCTCATACACCAAACCCACTTTTTTAAGTGAATTTATTTCATCTTCATAAGCTTTATATTTTTTTCTTATAAAAGCTGGATTTTTATTTAACCTTTTTAATATTGATTGCAATTCTATACAAAAAGGTGTTTTTCCAGTTCCTCCCAAATAAATATTACCAACACATATTACGGGTATAGAAAAATTTATTTTTTTTACAAATAAATTTTTAATTAAATTTAATAATTGAATTAAAATTGCTATAGGAAAAAGTGAGATTGCAAAAAATGAAATTTGATTTTTATCCCAAAACTTTGGTTTTAAAATATTCATTTTTAAGTATTTATATATATTTGTATTTCTTTAAAAACATTATTAAGTATATTTAATCCATGATTGTCAATTTTTTCTACAACACGAACATTATTTTCTTTACTTGATTTAAATTCTTCAATTAAAAGTAGAGATAGCTCTTCAGCACTATTTACTTCTCTAGAAACATCCAATGAATTTAAATATATATAAACTTCCTTAAAATTATTAATATTTGGTCCGTGAAAGATATTGCATCCAAATTTAGAAGGTTCAATTGGATTTTGACCTCCTCGATTAACAATAGATCCTCCGATAAAAACATTTTTTGTTATATTAAAAAATTTTGATGTTTCGCCATAAGTATTTATAAGCAAAACATCAGTCTTATCATTTAGCTGATCTAAATCACTAGAAAGAATTACTTTTAGTCCCAAATTATTTAAATCATTTTTAACTGATTTAATTCGGTTTATGTGTCTAGGAATTATAATAGTTAAAATATTATTATAACTTTTTTTAACTTTATCATGTACTTTTCCACACAACAACTCTTCTGATGCATGCGTGCTTGAAGCACACCAAATTTTTCTATTTTTAATTTTATTTAAAAAGTCAATTTTAAAATTCTTAATTTCAATATTTTTTGCGCTGGCAAATTTAAGATTTCCAAAATTTTTAATATTTTTTGCTCCTAAGGCATTAAGATAATCTTCACTTTCTTTGCTAGAAGCTATGCATAAATCAAATTTTTGAAATATTTCTTTTGAAAAATTATTTAAATATTTCCATCTTTGAAAACTTTTTTTTGTGATTCTTCCGTTTATCAACAGCAAAGGTATTTTTTTTTCTTTTATATTCAAAATTAAGTTTGGCCAAATTTCAGAATCAACAAAAATACATAAATCAGGGGACCAATGATTTAAAAATTTATTTACATATTTTGGAACATCAAATGGAAGGAATTGATGAGTTATTTTTTTATAATTTACAATTTTTTTTCTTAAAACTTCTTCTGAACTTAAAGTTACTGTAGTAAAAAGTATTTTTTTAATTTTTTTTTCTTTTTCAAAATATTCAAGTAATGGTAAAACGCTCATTGTTTCACCAACACTTGCAGCATGTATCCAAACTAAAAAACCATCTCCTCTTGATAATCTAATTTCAGATAATTTTTCTTTGAATCTTTCTGGATCTTCTTTTTTTTTTATTTTTCTTAAAAAGATATATATGGGTGAAATTATATAAAATAGGTATGTTAATAATTTATACCAAAAATACATATTCTAGATAGCACTTAATTGTTTGCTATAAAGATTTTTATAGATTATTGAATTTTTTAGAAGCTCTTTATGTTTGCCAACCTCAACTATTTTTCCATCCTTTAGCACTATAATTTTATCAGCTCTTATGATTGTTGATAACCTATGCGCTATCACTAGTGTTGTTTTATTTTTTGTTAAGTTCATAATTGCATTTTGCACTTTTTCTTCGGATTCTGCATCTAATGATGAAGTAGCTTCATCCAATAAAATAATTGGGGAATCTTTAAGAATTGCTCTTGCAATCGAAATTCTTTGTTTTTGCCCACCAGATAGTCTAATTCCATTTTCTCCAATTACAGTATCATATGTTTTTGGTAAAGCTTCTATAAACTCTGCAGCAGCAGCATATTCACAAGCTTTTTTCATCTGTTCTTTGCTTGCGTTGAGGTTTGCATAAGCGACATTAGCGGTAATGGTATCATCAAAAAGTATTATGTCTTGACTAACTAAAGAAATGTTTTTCCTTAATGATGATAAGGTAACATTGCATATATCTTGATCATCAATATAAATTTTTCCTTTACTAGGATTATAAAATCTAGGCAGTAAATTAATTATGGTGCTTTTACCTGCGCCGCTATGACCTACAAGCGCTGCAGTGCTACTACCATCTATTGAAATATTAATATTTTTAATAGCACTATCTTTAGTTGATGGATAAGCAAAACTTACATCTTTAAATTCAATTTTTGATTTTTCAACTTTTAATTTAGGTAATGTTTTTATTTCTTTTATTGTAGTTTCGGTGTCTATAACTCCAAAGACCCTTTCTGCAGCAGCAGCACCCTGGTAAAAAAGCATATTAATTGTAGCTAGCGACCTTATCGGCTGATACGCTAACATCATTGCAGTTAAAAATGAAAAAAAATTATTAATTTCCATCTCTCCTCTAGCAACCATAATTCCTGTATAATAAATAAATCCTGCAATCATTATACCTGTTAACATTTCCATTATTGGTGTCGCTCTTATAACGACAGAAGCTATTTTAATTTGTTTATCCATAAACTTTTTTAGGATGCTGCTTGACCTATCAAACTCAAACTTTTCTTGTTGGTATATCTTTATCATTCTTGAACCCTTAATCATTTCGCTTAAAAATGTTGATAAATTTCCAGAAATTTCTGCACTTTCGCCAGTTACTTTTCCAAGTCTTTTACCCATAGATTTAGCTAAGAATGCTGCGAGAGGCATCATTGTTAATGCAAAACATGCAAGCTTCCAATTTTGGTAAAACATAACTCCTATTAAAACAGATAAAGTTAATGTGTCTTTCATTAAGTTAAGAACTCCTGTTCCAACCATGTTTGCAATTAGGCCAACATCATAAAGAAAATAAGAAATATATTTTCCAGAGTGTTTAGATTCTAAGGTGTGGGTATCAGACTCTAAAATTTGTGAAGTCATTTGAATGCCCAATTTTTTTACAATTTCTTGACTAACTCTTATTAGTAAAATCCGAGAAAAGTATAAAGATAACCCTTTAACTGAAAAAGCAATAACAATAGTGGCAGGTATTAACAACATCATCGTTTTATCCTGTTCAATAAAAATCTTTTTTACTGCAGGATCTAAAAGCCATGCTATTGCTGCTGTACCACCAGCCACTCCAAACGACAATATAAGTGCAAAAATTATTTTATTTATATGCTCTTTAACATAATATTTATAAAGTCTTAAAAGAATTTTTTTTAGAGTTGGAAGTTTCATAAAATTTTAAATGAAAAGATAAGCACAAAGATAAAAAAGCCTGTTAAATTATTAATTTTAAATGCAGCAAGACAGGTAGAAGGATTTTGAACATTAAAAAATTTTATTTGATAAATCAGTGTTAAAATAAAAATGCTTGATAGCAATAAAGAGTAATTATTTACTTGCATCATAATGCACAACATTAAAATAAAAAAAACACATAAGCTATAACAAATTCCTACAAAAATTTTTGCACTATTTTTAAATTTAATTGATGTTGATTTAACACCAATAATTTCATCATCTTTAATGTCCTGAAGTCCATAAATTGTGTCATATCCCAATGTCCAAAATATGGCTGAAATATATAATATGATTGGTTCTATGGATATATTATTTGTTATTGATGCCCAACCCATTATTATTCCCCAATTAAAAGTAAGTCCTAAAAAAAGTTGAGGCCAATAGGTTATTCTTTTCATAAAAGGATAAGAGAAAGCTAAAATCATAGAACTTAATCCAAGAATTATAGTTAAAAAATTAAATTGAATAAGTACGATGAAAGAGATTAAACACAAAATAATTACATAAATCAAAGCTTGGGAAACAGAAATTTTTTTAGACGCAATGGGTCTTTTTTTTGTGCGCTTAACTTTAATATCAAGATCTTTATCAACAATATCATTAAAAATACAACCCGCACTTCTCATAAATACAGAACCAAAAAAAAATAAGAATATATACTTCAAGTATAAATTACTCTCTAAGTTGAAATAATAACCAAGAGTTAAACCCCACACACACGGCCAAAATAGAAGCATGAAACCAATTGGTTTATTTAATCTGGTTAGTTCGATGAAAATATTTATTTTTTTCATTTGATATTTAGTTTGTAAATAACAAATGCAGAATTGATAATCAATGCGATTTGTTGAATATAAATTTAGGTTAAGGAATTATAACTGCGGATCCCACAATTTTTCTAGATTCTAAATCTTTGTGGGCTTGAGCAACATCATCTAATCTATATTTCTTGAATATATTTATTTTAATTTTACCCAATTTAACTTTTTCAAACATCATATCAGCAGCTTCTCTTAATTCATTTTGTGTGCTTAGATAATGAATCATAGCTGGTCTTGTAAAATAAAGCCCTTTAGGTTGAATACTTTTTTTAACATCTATATTTTCAAGAGATCCAGAAGCATTCCCAAAAGAAACCATCATTCCTCTAGTTTTCAAGCATTCAATTGATTTATGAAATGTATTTTCTCCCACTCCATCATAAACTACAGGGACACCTTTTCCTTTAGTAAATTCTATAACTTTTTTTGCAAAATCATCTTTTGAGTAATTTATCACAAAATCACAACCATTATTTTTTGCTGCAGTAATTTTTTCATCAGAACCAACTGTTCCAATAACTTTACATCCTAAGCTTTTTGCCCACTGGCAAAAAATCTGACCGACGCCACCTGCGGCTGCATGAAATAATATAGTTTCATTTGAAGACACGGGGTATGTTTTATAAAGTAAATAATATGCTGTTAAACCTTTTGTCATTAGTGTAGCAGCAACATCAAGGTCAATTCCGTTAGGTACTTTTACTAAATTTTTTATGGGATAGTTTCTTTCTGTCGTGTATGCCCCAATTAGTCCCCCAGCATAAGCTACAGTATCCCCGATTGAAAAATCTTTTACTTTTGATCCTATTTCTTTTATTACGCCTGCCGCTTCCAGTCCTATGCCTGACGGTAATTTGAGAGTATATAAGCCTGAACGATGATAAGTATCTATAAAATTTAAACCTATAGCTTTATTTTCAATAGTAACTTCT
>Ga0114997_10002203_pt1 | contig 15798 bp, 15 predicted proteins | sample ArcticOcean_MG_C_2_FD_87045 | JGI IMG/M metagenome (GOLD analysis project Ga0114997, IMG submission 87045) | Marine microbial communities from western Arctic Ocean - ArcticOcean_MG_CB4_136 | ecosystem: Environmental > Aquatic > Marine > Oceanic | place: Arctic Ocean: Canada Basin | collected... | reverse complement strand
ATTTTTACTTCTTATAATAGCAATTCCAGTTATTGAGATTTACTTGTTTATTAAAATTGGGTCACAAATCGGTGCCTTTAACACCTTGGCTCTTATTTTCTTAACTGCTTTTTTAGGGGTAATTTATGCAAGATATGAGGGCTTTAATACGCTCAAGTCTGCAATGTCTCAATTAGTCAAAAATGAACTGCCAGTATATGAGATTGTTTCAGGGGCTGCCTTAGCTTTTGCTGCTTTACTTCTAATTTTGCCTGGGTTTACAACTGATTTGTTGGGCTTGTTAATTGTTTTTCCACCAACAAGAAAATTGATTTTAAAAAAAGTATCTTATAAACAAAGGCCGGATAATAAAAAACAAGAATATATTAATGGTGAATACGAAGATTTAGATGACAAAAACAATTGAAGATTTCGAAATTTTAGCACAATATATTAAGGATATGTCCAGTGAAACACCTGATGTCAAAACATATTTATTTGTTAAAGATAATATTTCTAAATACCAACTAAACATTGAAATTAACTCGATTGCATTGAAGGATAAGCTTATTGAGGTTAATACTACTTTAAAATTTGAAGACAAAGAAGGTAATGAAAAAAAATCCTATTTTGAAATAGTTTATGCTTCAATTGTCAAAATTAGTGAAAAAATAACTGATAAAAAAAGGTTAGAAAAGATTGTATTGTGTGACGTCCAAAATAAAATTTATCCAGATTTAGAAAAGGTATTTATAAATTTATTAAATGGTTCTGGTTTTCCAGGTGTTAAAATTGAAAAAAAAATTGATTTTGAAAATTTGTATAACAAACAATTTAATTAAAGAAATTTTTTTTCAAATTTATCTTTAAATAATTCTTATGTAATCTAATTTCTTCTTCTGTGGCCTTAACAACTTTTTTATAATATAAATTTTTTTTATCTAAAGTTGTTTCTATTTCTTCATCATTTCGATTTTCGAAATTTAACTTTGGTTCTTTTAGATCAAGAAGATTTATATAAACTTTTGATAATAATTCACAATCAATTAGAGCTGTATGCTGTGTTCTTTTAGAATTATCTACTCTGAACTTTTTACAGAGTGCATCTAAGCTTATTGGGGATCCGGGAAACTTGTCTCGTGCAAGCGCTAGTGTATCAACAACATTTTCATTATTAATTTTTTTTTTCCCTAACAATGCTAATTCGTTATTAAGGTGTGCTAGATCAAATTCTGCGTTGTGAATAACCAATCTCTTATTCTCTATAAAGCTTAGAAATTCATCAGCCACATCAGAGAATTTTTTTTGTGATGATAAAAAATTGTCTGTATATCCATGGACCTCAAGAGCTTTTTCAGAAACTTTTCTTTCAGGATTTAAATAACAGTGAAATTTATTTTTCGTAGGAACCAAGTCATCAATTTCGATGCAACCAATCTCCACTATTCTGTGGCCCTCTTTAACTGATAACCCCGTTGTTTCAGTATCTAATATAACTTCTTTCATCTATAAAATTTCTTTTAATATTAATTTTATACTCCTTTTAACAGATCTATTAGTAAAATTATTATTAATAACAAATTGTGATTTTTTTCTTTTATAATCAATTGACAGTTGAATATTTTGGAATTTTTTTAATAGGTGCGGATTAAAGTTTTTTCTTTTTTTTAATCTTTTTAAGATTTCCGATTTTTTTGAGTCAACAAAAACGAGAATGTCGTTTTGTTTGTTAATCTTATTTTCTAACAGGAGAGGAATATCTAAAACTATGATTTTTTTATTTATATTTTTTTTTAAAAATATATTCATTTTTTTTCTTATTTCTAAATGAATAATTGTAACAATTTTTTTTAGATTTGGTTCCTTGGCTAATATTGATTTTGAAATTTCATTTTTATTTATTGGGAATGAAAAAATGTATTTTGGTAAGGCTTTTTTTAACTTATTAAAAATTTTCCTATCTTTTTCATACAATTTACCTACTTCAATATCTGCATTAAATACAGGGTAGCCAAAATTTTTAGCCACATAACTCTTGCCGGATCCAATAGCACCTAAAATTCCTATTTTAATCATCAATCTAATAATTTTATCACTTCATCATCAATTTCTGGGGAAATATTTGTCCAGATTTGAAAAGCAATTTGCGCTTGCCATAAAAACATCATTCTACCATTCATGGTTTTGTTGCCTCTTAACCTTGCATCCCTAAGAAAGTTTGTCTCTTTCGGATTATAAATTAAATCATAAAACAAAACATTATTATTATTTTCATAATCTTTAAAATCCAAATATAAATTTTCATCTTTTTTTAAACCAACGCTAGTTGTGTTTATTATCATGTCACAAACGCCTGGTTTTTCTCCCCAGTTAATAACTTCTATTTTTTTGTTTCCCGCTAAAGATTGCTCTGCCAATTTTTTTAGTTCTTGAGCTTTTTCTTTTGATCTATTGGTAATATAAATATTATTAGTTTCATGAAGAAAGTTATGTAAAATCGACGATGCAACTCCTCCAGCACCAACGATAAAAATATCCTTATTTTTACATTTTTTGTCTAAATTGTCATTCAGGCTACTTTTAAAGCCCGGGGAATCTGTGTTGTATCCCCAAACTTCTTTATTAACTTTAAGTAAGGTGTTTACTGAATTTGTGTTTTGCGCAATATTGTCAAAACGATCTAATAATGGGATAATTTCTTTTTTAAAGGGTACCGTTACATTAACACCTTTTATTTCACCATCTCTTATTTGGTCAACAACGCTTTTTAAATTTTCTTTTTCAACTTTTTTCTTTTCATAAATGCTGTCTATTAATTTATATTTTTTCATCCAAAAATTATGAATTAGTGGGGACAGAGAATGCTCAATTGGGTTTCCTATAACTAAATATTTTTTCATTTGTAATTATTTAAATACTCTTTAATTTTTTGAACTGGTAGGCCCATAATTGTATCTTCGTTTCCTTCTATCTTAGAAAATAAAGACCTACCCTCACCTTCAATTTGATAGACATTATAAGAGTATAAAGCGTCGTCGCTAATTTTTGCTAGATAGATTTCAAGCTCTTTCTCACTCATTTGATTCATGGTTAAAGAAGCCTTGTCCGTATGGTTCCATATCATAACACCATTTTGGGATATACAAACTGAGCTTATCAATTGATGTGTTCGTCCATTTAAATCACGCAATATTTCTAGAGCTTCATGTCTGTCTTTTGGTTTTGAAATTATTTTTCCATCTAAATCGATTACACTGTCTGCTCCCAAAACAAGTTTCCCTTTTTTCTTTTGACTTATTTTGTTTGCTTTTAGTTCAGCAAGATTTCTAGAAATAATCTCTGGTGATGCTTTTTCTTTTAATAAGCTTTCCTTTACACTGTCTTCATCTACGTTTGAAGGTTCAACGATGCAGTCAATATTATTTGACTCTAATATTTTTTTCCTTACTTTGCTTTTTGAAGCCAGTATTATCTTATTAAACATTGTTTTTGTATATTTCGTGTATCTTGATTATTGACGCTGCCACTTCTTCAACTGACTTTCTTGTGACATCAATCATTGGCCATTTATATTTTGCAAATGTTTTCTTTGCATTTTCTACTTCTTTATTAATTTTTTGAATATCTGTATAGCTTGTATTTTCTCTTTCCTTTAGTGTCATCATTCTATTTTTTCTTATATCAACCAATCTCTCTGCCTCTGTTGTTAGCCCTACAACACAAGTCATTTTGGGATTTTTTTTTAAACTTTCCGGTATTGAATTTTCATTAACCAGAGGAATATTTGAAGTTTTAAAACCCTTATTTGCAAGATAGATTGATGTTGGTGTTTTGCTTGTTCTGCTAACGCCCAATAATATCAGATCTGATTTGTCTAGTTCTCCAAGCAGGTTGCCGTCATCATGGTTCATTGTAAATTGTATGGCTTCAATTCTTTCGTAGTATTCTTCGTTAAGAACGTGCTGTCCACTTGGGACATGAGACGCTTGTTGATTTAATAGCTTTGAAAAACTAAGTATTAAATTTCCCAAAACACCAAAGCAAGGTATCTTCTTCTCATCACTTTTGTTTGCTAAAAATTTTGCAAGGCTACTGTCAACGATGGTGTATAAAATAATTGTATTCTTCCCTTTTTTTGCTTCTTCAAGAATTTTATCAACTTGATTCTCTGTTCTTGTAAAAAAATAAGACTTAACATCATATTTTATATTTTTAAATTGAGCTTTAATGGCTAGAAAAACTCTATCTAATGTTTCACCTGTTGAGTCTGATATTAAGTATATTTGGTATGAACTACTCATGAATAAAATGTTGATAATTAAGTATTATTTTTATCATTCTCTGCAATTATAATATTTCTTGTTTTTTCATGTAAAACCTTGTTTTTATAAACATTATTAAACATGTTAGTTATTAATATACATCTTATCTAATAATATCAAAAGGAGCCTCTAATTTGTTAATATACATTAATTCTATAAAATATTAATTGTAAATAAATAGTGTATAAAATGTGAAGAACGGTTAATTACCATTATTCACATACCATATAACTAATACTATAATTAAATAGTTACTTATTATTATGACACCTATCCAAGAAACAATATTAAACAAAAAAACAACTAACACTCCTATTTGGTTAATGCGACAGGCAGGAAGGTATTTACCAGAATTTAGAAAAATCAGAAAATTAAACCCTGACTTTATCAATTTATGCTTAAATGAGAATTTATCATCAGAGATTACTTTGCAACCATTAAAAAGATTCGAATTAGATGCCGCAATAATTTTCTCAGATATTCTAATGGTGCCATATGGATTAAATCAGAAAGTTGAATTTAAAAAAGATTATGGTCCTCAATTAGGCCCATTGAATTTAGACGAAATAATAAAAATAGATGAAATAGACTTTATAAAAAAAATATACCCAATATATAAATCAATAAAAACAGTATCTAAAAATAGTCTAGTTAAAGATAAAAATTTAATAGGATTCATTGGAGCGCCTTGGACACTATTAGTTTATATGATTAATAAACATTCACCGAAAAAAGAATTAATAAAAGAATTTTTTAAAGATGAGTTTTTAATAAATAGAATTTTAGTAATATTAGAAAAATTTTTAAAGATACACATTGACCACCAAATAAAAAACGGTGCAAATGTAATACAAATCTTTGATAGTTGGGTTGGCTTATTAGACGAAAAAGACTTACCAAACTACGTTTATATTCCAACGTTAAACCTTGTCGATTACGTAAAATCATTAAACATCCCTGTAATTTGTTTTCCAAGGGGTATTAAAAATTATAAGAATTATTGTGATATAGTTAAACCAGACGTAGTTAATATTGATTATAATGCAAACCCGAAATCTATATGCAAAGATATTAGTATACCTGTGCAAGGAGGACTTGATCCGAAGGTTTTACTAACCGACAAAGAAAATTTAAAAAAACAAACATTAAAATATTTAGAAACTTTTAAAGACCATCCATATATTTTTAATTTGGGCCATGGCGTCTTACCAGAAACAAACCCTGAGATGGTTGACTATCTTGTAAAGATGGTAAAAGATTATTAAATGAAAAAAGCAATTATTTTATTCAATTTGGGTGGCCCTGACAAAATAGAAAATGTTGAACCTTTTTTGTTTAATTTATTCAATGACCCGGCAATCTTAAACTTACCAAGTCTTATAAGATATCCTCTAGCGAAACTAATTTCTAATAGGAGGGCTCCTGTTGCTAAAGAGATTTATGAACAACTTGGTGGCTCATCACCTATACTTAAATTAACAAAAGAACAATCTAGCGCACTAGAAGCGAAACTAAATCAAAAACAAACAGACGATGTGTACAAATGTTTTATCGTGATGAGATGTTGGCACCCTAGAGCCGAAGAGGTGATTAAAGATGTTCAGTTGTATAATCCAAACGAAATCTTTTTAATGCCACTTTATCCTCAATATTCTGCAGCAACATCGGGATCCTCGATTAAAGAATGGAAAGAGGTCTGTAAAAAAAATAACTACAATATTAAAACAAGCACAATTTGTTGTTATCCAACAGACAAAAATTTTATTAATGCTCACACAAAAGAAATAATAAAAAAAATTAAAGATCTCAAAAATTTTAAATTAGTATTTTCTGCCCACGGGCTACCAGAAAAAAATATTAATAAAGGTGACCCCTATCAATGGCAGGTGGAACAATCTGTTAAAAAAATAGTCGAGAATTTAAATGACAAAGATTTAGATTGGATATTGAGCTATCAAAGTCGAGTAGGCCCATTAAAATGGATCGGGCCATCAACAGAACAGATAATTGTTGAAAATTCTAAAGCGGGCAAACATATTGTTTTAGTGCCCATCGCTTTTGTCTCCGAGCATTCTGAGACCCTTGTCGAGCTTGATATAGAATATAAGGAAATAGCAGATGCAAATGGTTGTAAAAACTATACGAGAGTTCCGGCGCTTGGCACTAATGAGGATTTTATTAAAGCAATGTCAGAATTAATAATTAAGAAAAACGAGTATAAAGTTAGTGAAGACCTTTATTCTCCAAAGATCCAGTGTCCTTCAAATTTCAAAAAATGTCCCTGTTTAAATTATGAATAGTTATTTATTTTTCAAAAGCCTACACTTGATCGCGGTAATTTCATGGATGGCGGGCCTTTTATATTTACCAAGAATCTTTGTTTATCACGTAGAAAACTTGAAAGATAAAAACACTTCTGTAATTTTTAAAACAATGGAAAAGAAATTATATTTTTATATTATGACACCAGCCATGACCTTAACTTGGTTTTTTGGTTTAATTTTAATTTCTAACTTGGGTTTTGATATTTTTTCTACACTTTGGATTAAATTAAAATTATTATTAGTTATTTTACTAACCTTGTACCATTTTTATCTAGCCAAACTTCTTAATGACTTTAAGTTGGATCAAAATATCAAATCATCTAAGTTTTTCAGAGTTATTAATGAAGTTCCAACAATAATGCTTATTTTGATTGTTTTTGTTGTTGTTTTTAAACCTATCTAGACTTGTATTCTTTAAAAGAGTATATATATTTATCTCATCTAAAAATTCAAACACAATCCTCAATATAATGAAAATTCAAGATCTAAAATTAAAATCGTCTGAGCAATTAATAACACAAGCAGAAGGGCTTGGTATTGAAAATGCTAGCACCTTGAGAAAACAAGAAATCCTATTTGCAATCTTAAAAAAAGTAGCTGAAAAAGAGGAAATAACAGGTGAAGGAGTTTTACAACTACTCCAAGATGGATTTGGTTTTTTAAGAGCAATGGAGTCAAATTATTTGCCGGGGCCAGATGATATTTATGTAAGTCCAAGTCAAATAAAAAAGTTTGGTCTAAGAACGGGTGACACAGTAGAGGGACCTGTTAGATCTCCAAAAGAAGGAGAAAGATATTTCGCATTATTACAGGTAAGTAAAATAAATTTTGAAGAACCAGAAAAAGCTAGACATAAAATTGCTTTTGATAATTTAACTCCGCTATATCCAGACAAACAATTGGTCATGGAGATCGAGACAACTAAAATAGAAAAAAAACCCGACTTAACTCCAAGATTGATTGACCTTGTTAGTCCCATTGGAAAAGGACAAAGATCTATAATTATCTCACCGCCTAAAGCAGGTAAGACAATGATTCTACAAAGCATAGCAAACTCGATAGCAGCAAATTATCCAGAGTGTTATTTGATGGTTTTGTTAATTGACGAAAGACCAGAAGAAGTAACTGACATGCAAAGAACAGTTAAAGGAGAGGTCATTAGTTCTACCTTTGACGAACCAGCTACAAGACATGTAGCAGTTGCTGAAATGGTTATTGAAAAGGCTAAAAGATTAACTGAACATAAAAAAGATGTGGTTATACTCTTAGATTCAATTACAAGATTAGGAAGAGCTTATAATGCAGTAATCCCAAGTTCTGGTAAAGTTTTAACAGGTGGTGTTGATGCGAATGCATTACAAAGACCAAAAAGATTCTTTGGAGCAGCAAGAAATATTGAAGAAGGTGGCTCATTAACAATTATATCTACAGCATTAATCGATACGGGAAGTAGAATGGACGAAGTTATTTTTGAAGAATTTAAAGGAACAGGAAATAGTGAAACAGTACTTGATAGAAAAATAGCGGAAAAAAGAATTTATCCAGCAATAGACATTACTAAATCTGGAACAAGAAGAGAAGAGCTATTATTTGATAAAGATGATCTCTCGAAAATGAATGTGCTTAGAAGAATTATTGGTCCAATGGGAACTATGGATGCAATTGAATTTATAAATTCAAAATTAAAAGACACAAAAAGCAATGCTGAGTTTTTTCAATCAATGAACAAGCCCGCATAATCAAAATAAAGTTATCTCCCTAAAAATTTTACGCAAACATTGTTTTGTGTTAATATCATTTTAATAAACTTAAAATGAATAATTCAGCCAACCAAACCATATCGCAATTCATACCGTTACTGAAAAATCAAAATTTCGAAAAGATAGAAAAGCTCATTTTATCACTAAGTCAAAAAGAACAAGAGACACCTTTTTTTTTAAATTTATTAGGGGTTGCGAAAATTCAAAATAATACTGCAAGCACGGAACAGGCCCTAAATCTATTTGAAGAGGCGTTTAAAAAAGATAACAGTCTCACCGATGCACTTTATAACCTGTGTTCTTTTAGCCTTAAAACATTAAAGTTTAAAAGCAGCATACTATTTTTCTTAAATGAACATTTAGAAAAAGTTAAGTTTGATTTTAAAGCAATTACATTTTTAGCACGAATTCATTTTGAACTTGGAAATATAGATGATTCAATTAAGTTTTATAAAAAAACTATTGGCAAAAAGGAAACTACCAACACTCATTGGAGCAATACAATTTTTATAAGCAATTACTCTTCTTGCTATATCCATAAAGATTATGAAAAACTCTGTAATGATTATTTGATAACATTAAAAAAAATTAAAAAAACAGAATTAGTAGATTTTAAATTTAAGAAAAATAAAAAAAAAAGAATAGCTTTCTACTCAACAAATTTAAACCAGCACTCTGTGACAAATTTTTTAATCGATACAATTAAACAATTTAATAAAAGTGGGTATGAAACAATAGCATTTAATGGAACTAAACTTGATTCTCAGGATAAACAAACAAATGAACTAAAGAAATTATTTTCTGAATGGGTGGATGTTCAGTATTTGAATGATCTACAGGTTATAAATAAAATAAGAAATAACAGGATTAATATTTTATTTGATCTGGTGGGTTATACTTACGGTTCAAGAATGAACATTTTTAAAAACAGGTCAGCTCCTATACAAATTTCGTGGATTGGAAATACCAACACTACATGCTTGGACCAAATGGATTATATTATTACTGACCCATACGTAATTGATAGTAATCAAACTTTTATAGAGAAATTTTTAAAAATGCCGAATATATGGAGCTGCCATACTCTCATCAAAGAAAAGATTGATATTGTGGATCTTCCCGCAATTAAAAATAATCTTATTACTTTTGGATCATTTAATACATTCTCAAAAATTTCTGATGAAACAATTTGTACTTGGTCTGAAATATTAAAAAAAACTAATTCAAACCTAATTTTGAAACCATCAATTAAAAGATACGATAAAGTAAATGAAATTCTGTTAAACAAATTTCAATCACAAGGTGTCAACTCAAACAAAATAAAGATTCTTGATAGATCAAAAACTAAATATGAACATTTAAAGTGCTATAATAAAATTGACATATCTTTAGACACTTTTCCATATAATGGAGCAACAACAAGTTTTGAATCAATATGGATGGGTGTTCCAGTTTTAACACTTTGTGGAAATACATTTCATTCTCGTTATGGTTTTAGTATTAACAAAAATCTAGGTATGGATAATTTTATCGCAAAAAATAAAATTGAATATGTTAATAAAGCTATAAAAATATCCTCTAAATTAAACTTTACTAAATTAAATGAGATTAGAAATTCATTAAGACAAAAAGCTATTAGCTCACCTTTATTTGATAATGAAACTTTTAATAAAAATTTAATAGAAAAAATATCAAAAATTTCTAATTAAAGTTTTACAGAGTTGTTAAATTAAAGATATAATGTAGATATGACAATATATGCCTTATCTACAGGTCCCGGATTATCTGGAGTGGCAGTAATTAGAGTTTCTGGTGAAGAGTCCAAAAGAGTTATAGAATTGTTGACAAATAAGCCCCTTCCAGCACCAAGAGTAGCAAGCCTCAGAAACATTAGCAAAATCAATACCCTTGAGCTAATTGATGAAGGGATAATACTGTGGTTTCCTGGGCCTCACAGCTATACAGGAGAAGATATGGTCGAATTTCACATACATGGTAGCAAAGCTGTAATTGAAGCAGTTCATTCATCTATTTCAAAAATAGATAATTGTCATCTAGCAGAGCCAGGGGAGTTTACAAAGATTGCATTCCAAAATGGAAAAATAAATTTACTTAAGGCTGAGAGTATAGCTGATTTAATTTCATCAGAAACGGAAATCCAAAGAAAACAAGCAATAAAAATTATGAAAGGGGAATCTTCAAAAATTTTTATTGATCTTAGAGAAAAACTTTTAAAAACCTTGTCGCATGTTGAAGCAAAAATAGATTTTCCAGACGAAGATCTATCTAAAGCTATCTTACAAAATATTAAAAAAACTTCTATTGAAGTCAGACTAAACATAAAAAAAATTTTAGAAGATCAAAAAGTCGGAGAAAGAATCCGGGAGGGATTAAAAATCGCTATAATTGGTCCGGCTAATGCTGGTAAATCCAGTTTATTAAATCAGATATCTAAAAGAGATGTTGCTATAGTTTCTGAAATAGCTGGAACAACAAGAGATGTGGTTGAAACACACCTGAATATTGACGGATACCCTGTTATAATTTCTGATACGGCAGGCATTAGAGAATCTCATAATGAAATTGAAAAAAAAGGAATTAAACTAGCATTAGATAAAGCCGAAGAAGCAGATTTAAAGCTTATTGTTATAGAGCCTAAAAGTGTTGATTTTAAAGAAGTTTTGAATGATTTGATTGATGAAAACTCGATTTTAGTTGTTAATAAATCTGACCTTATAGATGAAGAATTAAGTCCAGAAATAAAAGAGTTAGATCACGTTTTAATTTCAGTAAAAAATAATCATAATTTAGAAAATCTAATTCTTAAAATTAAAAATAAAATTAAAAATAAATTTATTAATAGTGAAGATATTTTAATTACACGTGCAAGACATAGAGTGCATCTTGAACAATGTTATAAATATTTGGTAAATTTTGAAGAAAAAAATAATGATGAAGATTTTGATAAAGCAGCTGAAGACCTTCGATTAGCTACAAGACATCTCGGGATGATAGTTGGAAAAGTTGACGTTGAGGAAATATTAGGAAGTATTTTTAACGATTTTTGTATTGGAAAATAAATAGTTTTAATATTAAATTTATTTTTGCTTAAATAAGCCAATATTGACAACAATTTATATTCTATCAAAATAAAGCATTTTATCTGTGTTTTTGACCCATTTCGGACTCTTACTGTTGATAAATATGAGTTATTTAACCATGCATATAAATAGTTTCGATATATTTTGCGACTTAAATCAACTTAAAACTACTTCATTATTTTTCACTCTCACCTTGTAAAAATTTTGATCAGTTATAAATTTAAATTATGAAAAAAGATTTGTCATTTGATGTTGTTGTAATTGGTGGAGGTCACGCAGGTTGTGAAGCAGCCGCAGCTTCCGCACGCCTTGGAGTTAATACAGCACTGTTCACACACAAAATTGAAACTATTGGAGAGATGTCTTGTAACCCAGCTATAGGTGGTCTAGGCAAAGGTCATCTTGTTAGAGAGATAGATGCTTTAGACGGCGTGATGGGAGACGTTGCAGATAAATCGGGGATACAATTTAGGTTGTTAAATAGAAGTAGAGGGCCTGCTGTTCAAGGACCAAGAACTCAATCAGACAGATCATTGTACCGTAAATATATGCAAGAAAAACTTTTAAACTACTGTAATTTAAGCATTTTTGCTGATCCAGTTATCAAATTTATTTTTACTAGAAATACAATAAATGGTTTTGAAACTAAATCGGGTAAAAAAATTGTATGTGGTAAGCTAATCCTAACAACGGGAACTTTTTTAAATGGTTTAATACATATTGGTGATGAAAGAACACCAGCAGGAAGATTTGACGAGAAGCCTTCAACAGGCTTAAGTGAACAGCTCACCAAGTACAATTTTAAAGTAGGTAGACTTAAGACAGGAACTCCACCAAGACTGGATGCAAGAACAATTAACTATCAAAATTTAGAAGAACAGTTTGCAGATGAAGATCCTTATTTTTTTTCCTTCCTAACTAAAAAAAATTTAAATAAACAAGTGTCATGTCGGATGACCTATACCAATGAAAAAGTTCATAAGATAATTCAAAAAAATTTAAAAAGAAGTGCTATGTATTCAGGAAGCATACAGGGGGTTGGGCCAAGATACTGCCCTTCAATAGAAGATAAGATAGTAAAGTTTGCAGATAAGGACCGACATCAGATATATTTAGAGCCCGAAGGGTTGAATGACCACACAATCTACCCAAATGGTATATCCACATCTTTACCCGAGGATGTACAGCTAGAAATATGTAATAATATCAATGGTTTAGAAAATGTAAAAATTATTAGACCTGGTTATGCAATTGAATATGACTATATTGATCCAAGAGAGCTTTTCTTAACTCTTGAAACAAAAAAAATACACAATTTATACTTTGCAGGGCAGATAAATGGTACCACCGGTTATGAAGAAGCGGCAGCCCAAGGATTGATTGCAGGAATAAATGCTGCTTTATCATTCAAGAAAGAGGAACCTTTTATTTTAGATCGTTCAGATGCGTATATAGGAGTTATGATAGATGACTTGGTTACAAAGGGTGTCGCTGAACCTTATAGAATGTTTACGTCAAGAGCAGAATATAGATTAAGTTTAAGAGCTGATAATGCAGATTTAAGGTTAACAAATAAAGGCATTGATATTGGTTTAATTTTTAAAGATAGAGAGACCATGTTCAAAGATAAGGAATTTAAAATTAAACTGATATCTAAGAAAATGCTAGAATCTTCCATATCACCAACAAAAATTAAAGATTTTGACATAAAAATTGCAAAAGATGGAGTATTGAGAAATTCTAATGAAATATTGGCTCAAAAAGGTGTCGACATGAAAAAAATAAGAGAAATATGGACCGACATACCTTTCTTCGATAATAAAATTGATGAACAAATAGAAATTAATGCTCATTACAGAGGATACCTAAAAAAACAAAAAGCTGACATATTAGCCTTTAAAAGAGATGAGAACTTACTTATACCTGAGAAAGTTAATTATGACGATCTTTCAGGTCTTTCAAATGAGGTAAAGGCTAAATTCAAGTTAATAAAACCAAAAACTATGGGGCAGGCTCTTAGAATAGATGGAATAACACCAGCTGCCGTATATATCTTGTTGTCACATGTAAAAAGAAGGTCTATTAAGCTTATAGCTTAATGGAAGATCACTTAAAAAAAAAATATCCGCTCTTAGATCAGTTAAAAGTTTCACGTGAAACGTGCTTAGACTTTGAAAAATTTATATCAATGATATTACAAAAAAATGAGGAAATTAACATAATTAGTAAAGGAACTTCAAAAGATGATGAAATTATGGATAGACACATAATTGATTCAGCGCAAATCATTGATTTTATTAATTTAAATGAGAACACAGCTTCGGATATAGGTTCTGGAGGGGGTTTTCCAGGAATTATTATCGCGATAATGCTCAAGAACATGAATAAAGAGATAAAAGTTAACTTATATGAGAAAAGCCATCACAAGAGCGCTTTTCTGAGAGAGGTTTCAAGAAAACTCAATTTGGATACAGAGGTAATCCAAAATAACATTTATGAATCAACAAAATTAAAATCAGGGACTATAATGGCACGAGCATTTAAACCATTACCAGTCGTTTTGGACTTAGTCCGTAAAAATTTTGATAATTATAAAAACTTGATAGTATTTATGGGGAAAAGTGGAAAAATAACTTTAGACGAGACATTAAAAAATTGGGAACTTAATTTCGAGAAAAAAAAAAGTATTACAAGTGATGATTCATTTATATTAAATATTAAAAATATTAAAAAAAAATTTAAGGATTAGGATGCAAATTATTTCAATTATAAACCAAAAAGGTGGAGTGGGTAAAACAACTACTGTGATAAATCTTGCAGCAGGTTTAGCGCAACAAGAAAAGAAAATTTTAGTAATTGATCTTGATCCCCAGGGAAATGCAACAACAGGACTCGGATTATCTAATTTAGAAAATTCAAGTGATACAATTTACGGTGTATTAAATGGAACTAAGACCATATCTGATGTAATAAAAAAAACAGAGTTTAAGAATTTAGATATAGTAACCTCAAACGTAGATTTATCAGGACTTGAAGTAGAAACAGCTGATGACAAGGAAAGAGCCTTTATATTAAAGGTTAAAATGATGGCTTACTTAAACGATTCTAGAGCACCTTATGATTATATTCTTATAGATTGCCCCCCGTCACTAAGCTTATTAACGGTAATGGCTTTAGTATCTTCTCACTCTCTTTTAGTGCCATTACAAACTGAATTTTTTGCATTAGAGGGCTTAACACAGCTAGTAAAAACTATAGATAGAATAAAAGTAAATTTAAACCCTGAATTAAAAATAAGGGGAATCCTTTTAACCATGTATGACAAGAGAAATAAACTTTCAGCACAGGTAGAAAAAGAAGCAAGAGATTATTTTACAGATAAAGTTTATACAACAGTAATACCAAGAAATGTCAGATTGTCTGAAGCCCCATCTCATGGAATGCCAGTTTTAGTTTATGATAAATCATGCTTAGGTAGCAAATCATATTTTAGTTTTACAGATGAATTTATTAATCAAGAAGCAAAATTAGGGAGCGCTGCTTAATGGAGTCAAATAAGATTAAAAAGGGCTTAGGCAGAGGTTTGTCCTCATTAATTGGTGAATCGAAAGTAGATGCAGTTATTAATAAGCTATCAATAAGTGATTTAATTAGTAATAAATTCCAACCAAGAAAAAACTTTGAAGAATTAAATTTACTAGATCTAACAAACTCAATAAAGGAAAGAGGTATTATACAGCCAATCATTGTAAGAAAATCTAAAGAAGGAAATTCAAAATATGAAATTATTGCTGGGGAGAGAAGGTGGCTTGCGGCTCAAAAAGCTGGACTACATGAAGTACCTGTTGTTATCACTGAGGCCAATGATCTTAAATCTCTAGAGTTTGCGATTGTCGAAAATGTTCAAAGACAAGATTTGAATGCAATTGAAGAAGCCGAGGGTTATCAGCGTTTAATAGATGATTTTTCATATGATCAGGAAAAAGTAGCAAAGTTTATAGGAAAAAGCAGAAGTCATATAACGAATTGCCTTAGGTTACTAAGCCTACCTAAAGAAGTTTTAGAATTAATTAAATCTAAAAAATTGTCAGCTGGACATGCAAAAATTTTAGTTGGTTTAAAAAATGTTTTATCTGTCGCAAACAAAATTATTGAAAAAAAACTTTCTGTAAGACAAGCTGAAAATTTTGTTAAAATTTTTAAGGTAAACAAACAATCATACAAGAATAAAAAAGATATAAATCTTACTGCTTTAGAGAATTTGATTATGGAGAAAGTTGGATTAAATGTTTCGATTAAGAATAAAAATAAT
>Ga0114997_10002200_pt1 | contig 15808 bp, 15 predicted proteins | sample ArcticOcean_MG_C_2_FD_87045 | JGI IMG/M metagenome (GOLD analysis project Ga0114997, IMG submission 87045) | Marine microbial communities from western Arctic Ocean - ArcticOcean_MG_CB4_136 | ecosystem: Environmental > Aquatic > Marine > Oceanic | place: Arctic Ocean: Canada Basin | collected... | reverse complement strand
TTTTAAAATTCATTAGATTTAATATTCATTAAACTATCTGTTTGACTTGAAAAAGCTTTAAAATGACAATATATATATTTTATGGAATTTAATAAACAAAATATACAGTCAAAAACAATAAGCTCGGAAACACATGCAATAGATGAAGGACTAAGAGCATACATGCTCAAAGTTTATAATTATATGGCCTCTGGCATTTTAATTACTGGCTTTATTTCCTTAATTTTATTTAAGTTATCTGTTGTAACAGCATCAGACGGTTCTATTGCTGGGTTAACAGGACTTGGTAATGCACTTTATAATTCAGCATTAATGTGGGTAGTTATGCTAGCTCCATTAGGTGTGGTTTTTTATATGAGTTTTGGAATAAAAAATATGACCGCATCTAAAGCACAAGGAACTTTTTGGATTTTCGCAGCATTAATGGGAGCATCTCTTTCTTCAATATTTTTAATATATACAGGCGCAAGTATAACTCGAGTATTTTTTATAACCTCTGGAACATTCGGAGCTATGAGTATTTATGGATACACAACAAAAAGAGATTTAACAAAATTAGGATCTTTTTTGATGATGGGATTATTTGGAATTATAATAGCTTCAATAGTAAACATGTTTATGAAATCAACAATGATGTATTATTTAATTTCTATTTTAGGCGTTTTAATTTTTGTAGGCTTAACAGCTTACGATACTCAAAAAATTAAAAATATGTATCTTGCTAGTGATAGCGGTGAAATCATGGGCAAAAAAGCAGTGATGGGTGCTTTGACATTATATTTAGATTTTATTAATTTGTTTATTATGCTTTTAAGATTATTTGGCCAACGAAGATAAAATTAATTAACTAATTTAAATTTTTTCCAAACTATTTTTCTAATTAAATTTTGTAAATCTTCAGAGCTTTTAATTATTTTATTTTGTGAATTTATAATTATATATTTTTCATTCTTATTTTTAGGTTTTAAATTTTTTGTTATTCTATATGCAGGAATTTCAGATGCTCGATGATAAACATTAAAGCTAACTTCCTTCTTAGAAATGCTTATTCCATAATCTTTCCATTCCCCACTAGCAACCATTTTGCCATATAAATTTAATATTAATTGAAGCTCTTTTTTTTTAAAAAAATTCTCTTTAGCATTATTATCATTATTAATAATTAATTTTAAATGTTTCATGTATTATCTAATTTATATTTATTAATTAAAGGAAATTGACTAGCGGCAAATAGAAAACTAATCGGTAATAATCCCCAAACTTTAAAATTAACCCAAAAGACTTCTGATTGCGTTCTCCATACAATTTCATTAAGAATTGCTACCAAAATAAAGAAACCTATCCAACGAGAATTAAGTTTTGACCACCCCTCTTCATGCAAGGATATACTGTTTTGAAAAAAAACACTTAATAAAGGTTTTTTTGTAAAATATTTTCCAAAAAATAATATTAAAGCAAAAAGTATATTAATAATTGTAGGCTTCATGTAAAAAAAAATTTTATTATCAAAGTATAAAGTAAGGCCACCAAAAAAAGTGATTAGTATGCCGCTTATTAAAGGCATCATAGGTATTTTTCTTTCTACAGCATAAACTACAATTAAAGAGATTAGTGTTGCTATAATGAAAGGTGGTATTGCTAACTTTAAATCATTTTCATTCTTAAAATATATTATAAAGAAAACCAGTAATGGACCAAAATCAGCTGCAGACTTAATAACACGCTTATACATAAAAAAATATTAACATAACTAAGAGTTAAGGTATATTTTTTCTATTGATTTATTTTTAAATATACATATCTTGTATTAGTTAAATGGCAATAAATACTGCAAAATTTTCAATTGGTGACGTTGTAAAACACAAACACTTTGATTTCAGGGGAGTGATTTATGATGTGGACTTCGAGTTCAACAACTCAGAAGAGTGGTATCAATCAATACCAAAGGATGTAAGACCAAGAAAAGACCAGCCTTATTATCACTTGTTGGCAGAAAATAATGAAATTACCTATGAAGCATATGTTTCAGAACAAAATTTAATAATTGATGATTCTGATGAACCAGTCAAACATCCATTAATTGAAGAGTTTTTTTCAGGCAAAAAAGGTTCGGGATATTTTAAACCTTATAATTAGGAACAATTCTCTGCCACAAATTAAACAAAATTCTTTCAAATCTTTGACAAAGTGTAGTGATATTTATTGTTTAATGCCTAGTTAGGAGCACTTTAGCATTCATCATCTCCCTCTTAGTCTCTTAATTAGGCATAATCTACCTACTATTTATATATTTATATATTTTTGATTTTGTGAAACTTGTTTATTTTTAATAGTGAAGGTTGTATGTTTCTAACATGAGAAAATTTGCTTTAACTGTAATAATTGCATTATTAAACTTTTCTATTATTAGTGCAAATAGCGCCGAAGAAGAAAGTATTAGTGTAGATGAATGGCTAGAAGTTTACGATGGACAAACTATAAATACTTTCGCTGGTAATTTTGATTTTAGTGATCAAAAAATGTCATCACCTCTTGTAGGTATACAGCATGGGAGTGATGAACTTTACAGAGATAGTTTTTTAGGAAGACTGTCACCAATAACTGGATTATTTATAACAGGAGCAAATGCCTCTTATATATATACTGGTGTTCAAGCAAATTATAAAATTGGAAAAATGAATATCAATCCTAGTTTTGCACCAGGTTATTATAGCGCAAAAGGAGGTAAAGATTTAGGTGCTTGGTTAGAGTTTAAAAGTGAAGTCCAAATGTCATATGATCTAGGTGAGAAGGGAACTAAAATTGGTATGTCCTACAATCATATATCCAATGCTAGCCTTGGAGACAAAAATCCTGGAGCAAATAGTTATATTTTTAATATTCTTAAGTCATTTTAATCTGACTAAAACAATCTAATATAAAGTAATAATGAATCTAAAGAATTGTCATAATTTTGAAGATTTTAGAAAATTGGCTAAAAAAAAACTCCCATCTCCAATTTTTCATTATATTGATGGTGGGTCTGATGATGAGATCACATTAAAAAGAAATACAGAGTCATTTAATGATTGTGATCTGGTGCCGAATGTTCTTGCTAGCGTAGGAAACCCCGATCTATCAACTACTATTTTTGGAAAGAAAATAAACTTACCAATTTTTCTTGCCCCTGCAGCTATGCAAAGACTTTATCATCACGAGGGAGATAGAGCATCAGCCAAAGCTGCAGAAAAATTTGGAACATTTTATAGCATGTCAACTATGGCAAATACTACTATTGAAGAAATATCCAAAGCATCTAATGGTCCAAAACTATTTCAACTTTATGTTCATAAAGATCAATCTATTACAGACGACTTGATTGATAGATGTAGAATTTCGAGATTTGACGGAATGTGTTTAACAGTTGACACACTTGTTGCGGGAAATAGAGAAAAAGATCACCGAACAGGTTTTACTACTCCTCCCAAGCTAAGTTTTAAGAGTATAATGAGTTTTGCCACACACCCCTTGTGGGTTTTTAATTATTTAAGCCATACAAAATTTGAACTAGCTAATGTTTCAAAGAAAACAGATAAAGGAACTAATATTTCAAAATCAGTTATTGAATACATCAACGAACAATATGATCCAACAATGGATTGGAAGGATGCAGAATACTGTGTAAAGAAATGGAATGGTCCATTCGCATTAAAAGGAGTGATGTCTGTCGAGGATGCAAAAAGAGCAATTGATATTGGCTGTACTGCAATAATTATTTCAAACCATGGTGGCAGACAATTAGATGGTTCAAGATCACCCTTTGATCAAGTAAAATCAATTTCTGATGCAGTTGGAGATAAATTAGAAATTATTCTAGATGGTGGTGTTAGAAGAGGAACACATGTATTGAAAGCTTTAGCTGCGGGTGCAAAAGCATGTAGCTTTGGTAGAATGTTTTTATTTGGATTGGGAACAGGGGGTCAAAAAGGTGTAGAAAAAGTACTAGAAAATATGCATGATGAAATTAAAAGAAATATGGTTTTAATGGGATGTAAAAATCTTAAAGAGCTTAATGAAACAAAATTAATTTATAGAAAATAGAAAGGCAAACTTAAATGAAATTAGCAAAAAATTTAGAAAGACTAGGAACAGAAACGGCATTTACTGTCTTGGCAGAAGCAAAAAAATTAGAAGCTGCAGGAAATCCAATGATTTATTTGGGCCTTGGGCAGCCAGACTTTAAAACACCAAAGCACATTGTGGATGCTGCAAAAAAAGCATTAGATGATGGTCATCATGGTTATGTTTTATCTAATGGAATTTTGGAATGCAGAAAAGCAGTTACACGAAAAATTAAAAAACTTTATAATAAAGATATAGACCCAGAAAGAGTTTTAATAATGCCAGGTGGAAAGCCAACAATGTATTATGCAATTTCGTGTTTCGGAGAACCAGGAGCTGAAATTATCCATCCAACACCTGCATTTCCTATATATGAGTCTATGATCAACTACACAGGATCAACGGCTGTTCCTTACGATCTTACTGAAGACAAAGATTTAAAATTTAATGCTGAAAAAATTTTATCTTTAATCACTAATAAAACAAGATTATTAATCCTAATTAATCCAAATAACCCTACAGGAAGTTTTGTAGAAAAACCTGAAATTGATAAATTGGCAGAAGGGTTAAAAAAACATCCTCACGTAGTAATTCTTAGTGATGAGATTTATAGCAGACAAATTTTTGATAATAAAAAAATGCCAACGTTTTTTAATTACCCTGAACTTCAAGATAGATTAATAGTTTTAGATGGATGGAGCAAAGCATATGCTATGACAGGATGGAGAATGGGTTGGAGTGTATGGCCAGAAAATTTAGTACCACACGTCAATAAACTACTTATTAATAGTGTTTCGTGTGTAAACGCCCCATCACAATTTGCTGGTATAGCAGCATTAGATGGTCCAGATGATTCAATTCATGCAATGATGGTAGAGTTTGACGAAAGAAGAAAATTAATTCACAAAGGACTTAACAACTTGACAGGCGTCGAATGTAGCTTGCCAGGTGGAGCTTTTTATGCGTTTCCTAAAGTAATAGGAACAGGAATGAATGGTGAAGAATTTGCAAAAAAGTGTTTACATGAAGCAGGTGTAGCAATAGTTCCAGGAACTTCATTTGGCAAAACTTGCAGTGATTATGTAAGATTTAGTTTCGCAGCTTCAAAAGAAAACATAAGCCAGGCTCTAGAAAAGATAGATAAAGTACTTAAATAATTCATTATAAGTTTTTTGACCACAAGGATTTTAGGTTATAATATATTTCTATGAGCAAATTAGTTATGCCAAAAATTGATCGAAAACTTATATCAAAAAAAGATAGTATAGTAGCAGATCTTAAAAAAATTATTAAAGCTGAAAATGTTTTAGATCATGAAGATCAAACACGCCCATTTGAAACAGATGGGCTATCTGCATATAAACAAAAACCATTAATAGTTGTTTTTCCAGAAAACACGAAAGAGGTGAGTGAGATATTATCGTATTGTAATAAAGCGAGAATCAAGGTTGTTCCAAGAGGCGCAGGAACTGGTCTCTCAGGAGGAGCATTACCACTAGCTGATAGTGTACTTTTGTGCTTAGGTAAATTTAATAAAATTATAGATATTGATTACAAGAATAGATGTGTGGTCTCACAACCGGGTGTAACAAACCTATCAATAACTAAAGCAGTTCAAGATAAGGGTTTTTATTATGCACCAGATCCTTCAAGTCAAATTGCCTGTTCAATAGGTGGTAATGTTGCTGAAAACTCTGGTGGAGTTCATTCATTAAAATATGGAACTACAACAAATAATCTTCTTGGAGCCGAAGTTGTTTTTATGGATGGACAAATTTCTAGGTTAGGAGGAAAAACTTTTGATTCTGAAGGGTATGATATATTAGGACTAATAACCGGATCTGAGGGTCTATTATGTGTCATTACAGAAGTAACAGTTAAAATTTTAAAAAACCCTCAATCAGTCAAAGCAGCACTAATTGGTTTTTCAACAATTGATGATGCCGGTCGCTGTGTTTCAGATATTATAGCAAGTGGAATAATTCCAGCAGGAATGGAAATGATGGATAAAAGCTTAATTCATGCAACAGATAATTTTGTAAAAGCTGGTTATCCTAGAGATGCAGAAGCAATGATTATTGTAGAAATAGATGGAACAAAAAATGAAGTTGATGAGATAATTGAAAGTATTGGCAATATCGCAAAAAAAAATAAATCTTCAAGTATAAAATTTAGTAAAAATGAAAAACAAAGATTAAAATTTTGGGCTGGAAGAAAAGCAGCATTCCCTGCATGTGGAGACATGGCACCTGATTATTATTGTATGGACGGCACTATCCCAAGAAGTAAACTTGCTGAGGTTCTAAAAGAAATTAAAAGACTATCAAAAAAATATGATTTGCCGGTTGCTAATGCCTTTCACGCTGGAGATGGAAATTTACATCCATTAATTATGTATGATTCAAATAATAAACTAGCTTTGGAAAAAACTGAAAAATTTGGAGCGGAAATACTAAAATATTGTGTAAAAGTTGGAGGTGTTTTAACAGGTGAGCATGGTGTAGGAATTGAAAAACGAGAACTCATGTGCGAAATGTTTAATAATACTGACATACAACAGCAAATAAAAATAAAAAAAGCTTTAGATTCGAGCTCGTTGTTAAACCCTGGAAAAGTATATCCAATTTTAAGAAAATGTGCAGAAGAAGGGAGAGTTCATGTCCACAAAGGAAAAACAAGATTCCCTGACATTCCAAGATTTTAAACCAATAGAATATCCTAAAAATGAAAAGGAAGTTTCTAACTGTATAAAAAGATTTTATAAAACAAATACTCCCATTGAGATACTTGGTACAGGTTCTAAAATTAAAATAGGAAAACTTCTCCAATGCGGAAAAGTTTTAAACTTATCAGGACTTAATGGAGTTATAGATTATGTACCTGAGGAACTTTTTATTAAAGTAAAAGCTTGTACCCCAATAAAAAAAATAGAGGAAGAACTAAAAAAAAATAATCAACAGTTAGCTTTTGAACCTATTGATTTTGGATATTTATTTTGTGGAAAAAGTGATTTTGGTAGTGCGGCAGGTCAGGTTGCTTGTAATATTTCCGGGCCTCGTAGATTTAAAGTAGGAAGTATTAGAGATCATGTTTTGGGTTTTAGGGGAGTTAATGGTAGAGGAGAAGTTATTAAATCAGGTGGAAATGTTGTAAAAAATGTTACTGGCTATGATTTAAGCAAACTTATCTGTGGTTCGTATGGAACTCTAGTCGCCATTACTGAGATTACTTTTAAAGTTTTACCTCTTCCCAAAGAAAGCAAAACTTTAATTATTCATAATCAAAAAATAGATAAAGGTGCTTTTTTATTAAGTCAGTCAATTAGTTCTTCAAATGATATTTCTGGTGCAGTTTTTTTTCCAGCACAAACAAATATTCCTGGTTGTGATACTGACATTCAAAAAATCTTTCAATTAAATGACTTAAAACATGAGGGATCGATCACAGCAATTAGAGTTGAGGGATCAAAAAATTCAATTAACGAAAGAATAAAAAACTTATTTAATGAACTAAAGCTTACAAACTTAAATGTCTCGATTCTTGATATACATCAATCTGAAATTTTTTGGAATAAGGTAAAAAACTTAGAATTTTTTTATAACTCAAAAAATAATGTTTTTAGAATAGTTATTCCTCCATCTGAATGCGCAAAATTAGTTTATGAGTTTTTAAATAAATCTAAATTTTATTTAGATTGGGGGGGTGCTTTAATTTGGGTTGAAGTTTCTGAATTATCAGAACAAATGTTCGAGTCAATAAGAAAAAAAGTGTTAAGAAAAGGTGGATATGTAACTATGATAAAACATTCTAAATACCTTCCATATGTTGAAGATGTATTTACTATTAACAAAGATTTATTTAATATATCTCAAAGTATTAAAAAAAGTTTTGACCCCAAAAGAATATTGAATCCAGGTAAAATGTATACAGGTATATAAGTGGAAACTAATTTTTCAAAAGAACAATTAAAAGATACAAACAACAAATCAAGTGAAAAAATATTTAGAAAATGTGTGCACTGTGGATTTTGCAATGCCACGTGTCCTACATATCAATTACTTGGAAATGAACTAGATGGCCCAAGAGGCAGAATATATTTAATTAAAGATATGTTGGAAAATAATAAACCTGCTAACGAAAAGATTGTAAAACATATAGATAGATGTCTTTCATGCTATAGTTGTATGACAACATGCCCCTCAGGCGTAAATTACATGCATCTGATTGATCACGGAAGAAGTCATATAGAAAAAACTTATAAAAGATCTTTTAGCGATAGATTTATTAGAAATTTTTTATCAATAACATTAAGTAATCCAATTAATTTTAAAATTTTAATAATTCTGGTTAAATTTATTAAACCATTTAGATATTTTTTTACAAAAAAAATTAAAGAAATGATTAGTCTTATTCCTAAAAAAATACCCAAAAAAACAATGCCCAAAATGGAATTATATCGAGCAAAAAATAAAAAAAAACCTATAGCTAGAGTTGCTTTATTAACTGGGTGTGTGCAGAAAGTTATTTCTCCTCAGATAAATGAAGCAACTATAAGATTATTAAATAGACATGGAATTGAAGTAATTGTTCCACGGAATATTAATTGTTGTGGTTCCTTAAATCACCATCTAGGAAAAAGCGATCTAGCTAATAAAGATTTTAAAAAAAATATATCAATTTGGTATGATGAATATTTAAAAAATGGTCTTGATGCCATAATCTCAAATACATCTGGATGTGGTACAACTCTAAAAGATTACGGATTTATATTCAGATCAGATGAAAATTTTAAAAAAAAAGCAAAAAAAATATCTGAGTTGACTAAAGATATAACAGAATATTTAGATGAAAAAGTTAAGCTAAACTTTGTTTCGGAAACTTTAAATGAAAAAAAATATAAAATTGCTTACCATTCTGCATGTTCAATGCAACATGGACAAAAAGTGCACAACGAGCCCTTAAACCTCATAAAAAAAACAGGAAACGATGTATTTGAAATTCCTGATGGTCATATTTGTTGTGGTTCTGCGGGAACGTATAACTTAATTCAAAGTGATATTGCAAAAAAATTATTAAGTAATAAAATATCAAATATTGAAAAAATTAAACCACAATTTATTTCTACTGGAAATATTGGATGTATAACTCAGATAGGAAGAGCAACTAAAATTCCAATTTTACACACAGTTGAAATTATTGACTGGTATACAGGTGGTCCAAAACCTGAAGTTTTAAGAAAAATATGAAAAAAATATTAATTACTAGAAAGCTTATAAAATCAAGCGAGGAATATGCAGCAAAAATTTTTGAAGCAAGCATAAATAAAGAAGATAAATTGTTAACAAAAGATGAGTTGATTAAAAAAAGTGCAGATTGTGATGGCATATTATCCTCTCTCACTGAAAAAATAGATGCTGATGTTATTTCAAAATTTTCTGATAGGATAAAAATTATTTCAAATTTTGCAGTAGGTTTTGGCAATATTGATATCAATGCTGCTAAAAAAAGAAATATCATAGTTACCAATACCCCAGATGTTCTAACAGATGCGACTGCAGAAATTGCTATGCTTATTCTTTTGGGTGCCGCTAGAAGAGCCACAGAAGGTATAAAGGCTGCACACACTAAAAACTGGAAATGGACAGCTGATTTTTTAATGGGTAAGCAATTAACTGGGTCAAGATTAGGAATTTTAGGAATGGGAAGGATAGGAAGAGCTGTAGCTGAAAGAGCTAAATCATTTGGAATGATAATTCATTACTTCAATAGATCAAGATTAAACAAAGATTTAGAAAAAGATGCCATTTACCATAAATCCTTAGAAAGCTTATTATCAGTTTCCGATTTTTTTTCTATTAACTGTCCCGCAACAAAAGAAACAAGGCATATTATTAACAAAGAAACTATAAAAAATTTTCCAGATGGTGCTGTAGTTTCAAATAGCGCCAGAGGAGACATGATAGACGACGACGCAATGGTAGAAGCACTTAAGAGTGGGAAAATTTATTCTTTAGGTATAGACGTTTATAATGGGGAACCTAATATTCATCCTGAATATTTAACATTACCTAATGTTTTTGTTTTACCTCACCTAGGCAGTGCGACCAAACAAACTCGAACTGCAATGGCTGATCTAGCAGTAAATAATATAAAAGATTTTTTTCAAACTGGTAAATGTAAAAATCAAGTAAACTAATTATGTCAGTAGATAAATCAGATATAGTAATAACAGCAGCAGTAAGAACTGCGGTAGGAACTTTCCGTGGATTATTAAAAGATATGCAGGCATGTGATCTTGGAGCTTTAGTGGTAAAAGCAGCGATAGAAAAATCAAATTTAAACTCTAATGATATTGATGAATTAATAATGGGGCAAGTACTTACAGCTGCTACAGGACAAAACCCAGCAAGACAAGCTGCAATCAAAGCTGGTTTACCAGTTGAAAAAACCGCATACGTAATAAATCAAGTTTGTGGGTCAGGTTTAAGAGCGGTTGTTGCTGGATATCAATCAATTTTATTAAATGATTCAAAAATAATAATTGCGGGTGGCCAAGAAAGTATGACTAACGCTCCGCACACAATAAAATTTCGTCAAGGACAAAAATTGAATGAATCAAATCTTATTGACACGATGATAAAAGATGGCCTTTGGGATGCATTTAATGGATACCTTATGGGTGTTACTGCAGAGAATGTAGCTGAAAAATGGAACATTACTAGAGAAGATCAAGATCGTTTTGCGTTATCTTCACAACTTAAAGCAGAAAAGGCACAAAAAGAAAATAAATTCAAAAATGAAATAATTCCATTGTTTATAGAAAAAAAAAAACAATTTTATATTGATGAACATCCAAGAAATGACATGACATTAGATAGACTTAAAAAATTAAAACCATCATTTAAGAAAAATGGAACAGTTACACCCGGTAATGCTTCAGGAATCAATGATGGCGCTGCTGTAGTTGTCTTGATGAGTCAAGATGAAGCTAAAAAAAGAAATTTAAATCCATTGGCAAAAATTATTTCATGGGCAACATGTGGTGTTGATCCTTCTTTGATGGGATCTGGGCCTATACCTGCTTCTAAAAAAGCTCTAGAAAAAGCAGGTTGGAAAATAAATGATTTGGACTTAATTGAATCAAATGAAGCATTCGCAGCCCAAAGTTTAGCTGTAATAAAAGATTTAGGTTTACCCGAAGAAAAGATTAATGTTAACGGAGGCGCAATAGCTCTAGGCCATCCAATAGGAGCTTCAGGAACAAGAATATTAGTAACCCTCGTCCATGAAATGCAAAAAAGAAAAGCTAAAAAAGGATTAGCAACTTTGTGTATTGGTGGTGGCATGGGAATTGCTATGTGTATCGAGAACACAATTTAATAAAATATATAATTTCAATTTCAGATTGAATTTAATTTCTTTTTTAATGTTTAAGGCCAATTTTCATTATTTTTTTTCTAAATTTAGAAAGACTCTAACAAATAGATGTGGTTCAATTAATGATTAAGATAAATAGGAGGAAACATATATGTCAAAAAAAGATAAAACGTTAAAAGGAGTTAAAACTCCTTCAAGACGTAAGTTCTTTAAAACCGCTGCCGCAACAGGTGCTATTGCTGCTGCAACGATGGCCATGCCTTCAATCGCTAAAGCTGCTACTACTTTAAAAGTGCAAGCTGCTTGGGGTGGGGGAATTTTTCTAGAGAATGCACAGGCATACGTTAAAAGAGTTAACGAAATGTCTGGTGGTAGTTTAAAAATCGATCTGCTACCTGTAAATTCTGTAGTGAAAACTAGTCAAATGCAAGACGCTGTTCACAGAGGAGTTCTAGATGGAGCTCACTACGTGCCAGCATATTGGTATAGTAAGTCACCTGCTGCATCTCTTTTCGGAACTGGCCCTTGTTGGGGTTGGAGCGCAAATGAAATGTTAGGTTGGATTCACTATGGTGGAGGTAGAGGATTATTTAATGAGCTAATGGGTAGTTTAGGATTAAACGTTGTTAGCTTCTTCAATAGTGCGATGCCAGCTCAACCATTAGGATGGTTTAAAGAGCAAATCAAAAAATCTTCTCAAATGAAAGGTTTGAAATACCGTACAGTGGGATTAGCTGCAGACGTTCTTGGAGAAATGGGAATGTCAGTTGTTCAATTGCCAGGTGGAGAAATTCAAGCAGCAATGAAGAGTGGATTAATTGATGCTGCTGAGTTTAATAACCCAACTTCTGACAGTGACTTTGGAATGCAAGATGTATCAAAACATTATCATTTAGCAAGTTTTCACCAATCACAAGAAGCTTTTGAGATCACATATAATAAGAAAACATTTGATGGTCTAGCTCCAGAATTACAAAAAATTCTTGAATATGCTTCTGAAGCTGAAAACTCTAACTTCTTCTGGAACAACACGTTAAGGTACGCCGATGACCTTGTTAAATTGAAAAACAAGCTTGGTGTTAACGTTTATAGAACACCAGACAGTGTTATGGCTGACCAATTAAAAGCATGGGATATAATTACTGCAAAATTTTCAAAGAGCGATCCTTTCTTTAAAAAAGTTGTAGATTCTCAAAAAGTATATGCTAAGAAAGTTATGGCATATCTATTGCTTAACCAGCCTGATTACGGAATGGCTTACAGACACCACTTTGGTGAACCTGCTAAAGCTATTTAAATAATTAAAATAATAATTTTTTAAGGGCGACTTTTAAAAGTCGCCCTTTTCAATTAAGCTAAATCAAATGGAAAAGTATATATATTTTTTTGAAAGTTTAAGTATCTGGATAGGTAGGGCTTTCGGGTGGTGTATCTTAATTTTAACTCTTTCAGTTACATATGAAGTTTTTGTGCGTTATGTTTTAAATGCTCCTACAGTTTGGGCGTTTGATATGATGGTACAAATGTATGGTGCATTATTTTTAATGGCTGGACCATACGCATTAGCTCAAGACGCTCATGTAAGAGGTGACGTTTTATATAGATTATTTCCAGTTAAAGTACAGGCACGTGTTGATTTAATACTTTATATATTTTTCTTTTTTCCTGGGATGTTGGCATTATTTTATTTTGGTTACGAAATTGCATCTGACTCATGGAGATATAAAGAAGTCAGCTGGAATAGCCCCGCTCGAATTCAAATTTATTTTTTTAAATCACTAATACCTCTTGCTGGAGGATTGTTAATTTTGCAGGGAGCTTCAGAATCGATGAGATGCATCCTTTGTATTAGAGATGGCAAATGGATGAAAAGACACGAGGATGTTCGCGAAACTGAAGAAAATTTGATTTCTAAAAAAATAGAAGAAGAAAGACAAAGAAAGGCTTTAGGACATTAAAATGACAGATCCACAAGTTGCAATTTTAATGTTATCGATATTTATTTTTCTAGTATTGCTAGGATTTCCTATAGCCTTTACCTTGATAGCCATGGGCGTAGGTTTTGGATACTACGCTTATTTTGAAGAAGGCAATTTATTTCTTAATAAGATTTTTTATTTACTCAACCAGAATACTTATTCTGTCATGGAGAACGATGTACTTGTTGCCATACCATTATTTTTATTTATGGGTTATGTTGTAGAAAGAGCAAATATAGTCAATCGCTTATTTTTTAGTTTGCAATTAGCTACACGACATCTTCCAGGATCAATGGCGGTGGCAGCACTTGCTACTTGTGCAATATTTGCAACAGCCAGCGGTATTATAGGTGCAGTAGTTACCTTAATGGGATTACTAGCTTTCCCAGCTATGGTAAAAGCAAATTACGATCGAGGATTTGCAGCAGGAGTTATTTGTGCAGGTGGAACACTTGGTATTTTAATACCACCAAGTATTATGCTTATTGTTTATGCAGCGATCGCAGAGCTATCTCCATTAAGACTTTATGCTGCAGCAATATTTCCAGGATTTATGTTAGCAGGTTTTTATATGATTTATGTTGTTGGTTATGCATTTTTTAAACCAAGCATAGCTCCTAAACCAATCGAAGAAGACATTCCTCCAACAAAAGTAATTATTTTACAACTAGTAACATCATTTGTCCCGCTGGCGCTTTTAATTTTTACAGTACTTGGTTCGATTTTATTAGGATTAGCTACTCCTGCAGAAGCAGCAGCCATAGGCGCTTCAGGTGGTTTGTTTTTGGCTTATTGTTATAAGTCGCTCACTTTTGAAGGTTTAAAACAGTCTGTATTTTTAACAGCAAAAACTACTGCCATGGTTTGCTGGTTATTTGTTGGATCATGGACTTTCGCTTCTGTTTTTTCATACTTAGGTGGTCATACTGTTGTAGAACATTGGATACTTGGTTTTAATCTAGAACCTTGGCAGTTTCTCGTTTTGGTGCAAATAATCATTTTTTTACTTGGTTGGCCTCTCGAATGGACAGAAATATTAATCATATTTGTTCCAATTTTTTTGCCAATGCTTGATACATTTGGAGTTAATCCTTATTTCTTTGCAATGTTGGTAGCATTAAATCTCCAAACCTCTTTTTTAACCCCTCCCATGGCTATGGCGGCTTACTACTTAAAAGGAGTAGTTGGTGACGAAATTGAATTAGTAGATATATTTAAAAATATAGCTCCATATTTATTCATAGTAATATTTACGATGGTATTAATGTATAACTTCCCACAAATTGCATTATTTTTACCAGATTATTTTTTTGGTGTAGGTAAGTAATATTTATGCCTTCTATTAAAACTTCAGCTGTAGAAATGGTGCAGGCTATAAAAAAAGGAGAAGTTTCATCTGAAGAACTTGTTAAAAGTTATATAGAGCAAATAAAGAAAAAAGAAAAAGATGTAGAAGCTTTTCAATTTTTTGATGAAGAACTTGCTCTTTCTCAAGCAAAAAAATTAGATGCATTACATCAAGCTGGTCAACATGGAGATCTTCACGGGATTCCTGTGGGTGTTAAAGATATTTTTGATACAGTTGATATGCCAACTGAGGACGGTACAGAAATTCACAAAAACAATCCAAGCTTAAATGACTGCACAGTTGTATCTAAGTTGAAACAAGCAGGCGCAATCATTATGGGAAAAACAGTCACAACTGAACTTGCTTATTATTCACCTGGAAAAACTAAAAACCCACATGATTTAAATAGAACACCAGGAGGTTCATCGAGTGGTTCAGCTGCAGCTGTGGCATCACATATGGTTCCACTTGCTGTAGGAAGCCAAACCAATGGTTCAGTAATTAGACCAGCTTCTTATTGTGGTGTAGTAGGCTATAAACCTACAAAAGGTTTAATCTCACGCCATTTAGTTATGCAAATCTCACGAACATTAGACCATGTTGGTATTTTTGCTAACTCTGTTGAAGATGCGGCATTAATTAGTGAACAACTTATTGGTTATGATAAACAAGACCCTGACACATCATTAAATCCCAAACCTAAATTATTAAACGCAAGTAAAGCAAAGCCACCAATGGAACCTTTGTTTGCTTATATTAAATTACCATTTATGAATAAATTAGATGAAGATGTAGTTGAAGGATTTAAAGAAGCAAAAGATGAGCTTAAAGGACAAATAGATGAAATTGAGTTACCGGAAGGTTTTGGCAAAATACCTGAATGGCATAAAATAATTATGGAATCAGATATGGCAGTATCTTTTTCAGAAGAATATAAAAAATCAAAAAATAAATTAAGTGATAAAATTATAGAAGCCATTGAAAGAGGAATGAAGTATACTTC
>Ga0114997_10002199_pt1 | contig 15811 bp, 9 predicted proteins | sample ArcticOcean_MG_C_2_FD_87045 | JGI IMG/M metagenome (GOLD analysis project Ga0114997, IMG submission 87045) | Marine microbial communities from western Arctic Ocean - ArcticOcean_MG_CB4_136 | ecosystem: Environmental > Aquatic > Marine > Oceanic | place: Arctic Ocean: Canada Basin | collected... | reverse complement strand
TGCCACACCCGATGCTGTTGGCTACATCCACGGTACCTCAAGATACGATACCAAAACCACGCTGAATCAGATTTCTGCTTCGATTCTCGGGGATTTGTTTGAGTTACCCGCTGGTCCTTTATCCTTTATCTTTGGGTTGGAGTACCGCAAGCAGAAGTTCTCCATGACCAGCAATTCCGACCCGTCTGTTGTCCGTCCCGTTCCAGGGCTACGCAGCCTGGCTGAGTCGGCACCACGATGGTGGTTCGCAAACCGACCCAGTGCCACTGCCACACTCAGCGTAAAAGAGATTTTCGCTGAATTCAACCTGCCGGTCCTCAAGGATGTGACGCTCGTCAAGTCATTCGACTTGAATGGCGCAGTGCGTCGCACTAACTACAGTACCAGTGGTTCAGTTACCACATGGAAAGCAGGCGGCACATGGCGGCCGATCGAAGATATCTTGTTTAGGGTGACGCGTTCGCGAGACATTCGGGCACCCAGTCTTTTTGATCTGAGTTCCAGTGGCGCTGCTGGCCGGTCAACTTTAAATGATCCGCAGACCAATGTCGGAGCTGTTGTCCTTACTGAAGGAGGTGGCAATCCTGACCTGATACCCGAGTCTGCTGACTCATGGAGTATTGGCGCCGTGTTCCGGCCGACCGCCGCACCCGGGTTTGGTCTTTCCATAGATTACTATGATATAAGGCTCGAGCAAGCAATCAGCTCGCTGAGCGTTCAGAACGTCGTGAATCAGTGCTTTTTTAGCGGCAATTCGGATCCGATTTGCGGACAAATTGACCGACCGATTTCTCCGACCGATACTTCACAAGGGAATTTTCCAACGCTGATTCGAAGCGGTCCCAATAACAGCTCGTTTATTGATACAAAGGGATTTGATATTGAAGCTTCATACAATACAGAAATCGGCAATGGCGGATTCACCAGTAGGTTATTTGTCACCATCATAGATGAGTACAAAACACAGGCCAGCCCCTTCTTGCCAATCAACGAACAAGCTGGAACCGATCTCGTTCCAGATCTCAAACTCAGATTCCAGGCTAAATATACGACCGGTCCCTGGTCGATGCTTTTACAGGAGAGAATGATTGGGAAAATCACTCTGGGTAATAAGCCCAATAGAATATGGGCTGAGTCAGATGTGTCCGCACAGTACTATACTGATATTACCGGTGCGTACACTTGGAATAGAAAAGATACCAGCGTAAAATTCTTCCTGACGATAAGAAATTTGTTTGATAACAAGCCACCGTTAGTGCCAGGCACAGCTGCTCCGCGGTTCAACTTCCCCACCCTATCTTATTACGACATCATCGGTAGGACGTTTACCCTCGGTGCGCGTGCGAACTTCTGAATGGGATAAATAATGGGATGAAGTTACCGTGCGGGGCCTGGGCCGGTTCAACTTTTTTGTTGGTGTCAATCAGCGCATTAGTGGTTGGGTGTACCACGACCGAAGTATCTCAGGTAAGGCCGGCGTCAACCGAAAAGATTATTGGGTTGGTCTGGACGCTTGAGCGTCCAGGTCATTGGGAAACTCCCAATGCCCTAGTCGAATGCCCCGACGGCCTCCAGCACACGGAAAAGGACAACTACTACGCCATGGAGAAAAGTGTTCGGGAGGATCTCGGCAATAAATTTGGACATCGCTGGTTTCGAGGTCCAAATGGCGAGAACTCCAGCGCCGTGCCTTGGGCGATCAAAGACGTACTTCCTTTTAAGGAAGTTCAGAGTGAAGTTTCTTTCGGGTTTGATCTGGATGGCACACAGGACGGACGGCAGACCCCCCTCACCTGTGGCCACCAGAAGTTTCGAGATGCTGCCGGTGACGGCCTGGTCGACAATCAACTCTATCGAGTGATGGGATGTACCAAAGGTTGGCGTTCAACTGGAGCTGCAGCAGGCTATCGAATGATGGAGTTCCCGCATTATCCTCAAAACCGTATTCTCATTGAAATTTCGAAAGTAAACGATGAAATGAATGACGATCTGGTAGAGGTGGTATTCTACAAAGGTATGGACCCACTTCCAAAGACCGCAGACGGGCAGTTTTTACCTGGTTTGTCGCAGCGTGTCGATACCCGAAACCCTGTAATAGCACGAACAAGCGGAAGCATTGCTGAAGGTGTACTGTCGATAGAGCCAGTAGACCTTGCAACGTTCCCCTACCGTTGGAATACACGCACGGGTACGCGCGATTGGTATGACATGCACTTCACGTTGAAACTTACCGATGATGGTGCAGTAGGTTTGTTGGGGGGATACCAGGATCTTGAGAACTATTGGCTTATGTACAGGCGGGGCCTGGCAGTTTCGGTAGACAACTCTGCCTGGAGTCCGCCCAGTATGTATGCCGCTACAGTGCGACTGGCAGATGGCCATCGTGATCCAGTCACCGGTCAATGCACTGCAATTTCATCCGCATTGAAGGTCGAGGCAGTTCGAGCATTCATAGTGCACCCACCCGAGAGTTTTAACGCAGCACAATTCGCACTTAGAGGTTACTGATGAAGTTTGCGCTTTTTACACTGAGGCTGACGATTTTAATCATCGCAGCCATGGTGTACTCCAGCGCGATTGCGTCTACCACGACAGAAAGGCCACACAATGAAGAACCTGAAGTCTCTGGGGCTTCGCCATCCATGCGCTTGCTAAGCCAGAGTCAATACAAAAACTCAATCGCAGCCATTTTCGGTCCCCAAATAAGCTCCAACGTCAGATTCTCGCCGGTCCAGAGGATTGGCGGCCTTGAAGCGATCGGCGCCAGATCAATCATCGTGACAATCGGAGCATTGGAGCCACTGGAAAATAGCGCTCGTATGATTTCAGCGCAAATTGTGAGTGAGGCCAATCGAGATTTGCTCATTCCCTGTCAGCCGTCAGCTGCTATTAAGCGGGACGATAACTGCGCCAAAATATTTCTTTCCCGGGCGGGACGTTTACTGTTTAGGCGTCATCTCTCAGATGTGGAGCTGAAAAATGTAGTGAATGTTGCCGGCGCTTCAGCTGAACAGGCCGGAGATTTCTATGACGGCCTTTCTCAAGCGCTTGCCTATTTGCTCATATCCCCGAAGTTTCTTTACATACAGGAGAATTTCGAGGCGGATCCGGAACAGCCAAATTATTGGCATCTGGACGGTTACTCCAAGGCCTCGCGACTCAGCTTTTTCCTCTGGGATGCCGCTCCGGATAGCAGGTTACTGGATGCGGCAGAAAGGGGGGACTTGAGCACGCAGGAAGGCTTGCACCGGGAGGTTAAGCGTCTGCTTGCATCGCCGAGACTAGAGCAAGGTGTGCGCGCCTTCTTTGAGGATATGTTGATTGTTGAGGCATTCGACCTGTTGACCAAAGACCCCATAATTTACCCAGCATTCACCTCCCAGGCAGTAACTGATGCAAGGGAACAAATGTTGATGACGATTTCGGATCACTTAATTGCGCGTGAAGGGGATTATCGTGATTTGTTTGTGACCCGCAATACTTTCATGAGTCGCGCTTTGGCAGTCGTTTATCGCGTACCCGCGCACGTCGGGCCAGTGGACTGGGTGCCTTTTGAGTTTTCCGAAAATGACCACAGAGGCGGTTTGCTCACACTGGTTGGCTTTCTGGCGAGGTATTCTCATCCGGGAAGGACCTCGCCAACGAATCGAGGTCGTGGCTTGCGAGAAACCTTGTTGTGTCAGCATGTGCCGGACCCGCCACCCAATGTAAACTTTGAGCTTTTCGAGAACTCCACTGCTGAGAGAAAAACAGCGCGCCAGCGTCTTGAGGCTCATAGCTCCAATCCCATTTGTGCCGGTTGCCACAGATTGACTGATCCCCTTGGATTGGTTCTGGAAAAATTTGACGGGGCCGGTCAATACCGCGAAACCGAGAATGGTGCGCCGATAGACACAAGTGGCAGCGTAAACCGGGTTCCGGTATCAGATGCAATTGAATTGGGAGAGACCCTACACGACGACCCGGCCTTGACTTCCTGCCTGGTAAGCCGAGTTTATAGTTATGGTACTGGAAGAGAGCTCTCTAACGATGATGGGCAGTTACTCGATTACTTTGACCGTGAATTTGAAAACAGTGATTATCGATTTGTCGATTTATTAGAGTCAACAGTAACCAGCGATGCCTTTTTTAAAGTTGAAGTTGATGACGATCTGCTCGCAATGGAGAATCGTAATGATTATCAAGACTAAAAAGTTTACGCGGCGGCGTGTGCTTCGCGGCATGCTTGAAGGAAGTGCAGTCGCAGTAACGCTCCCATTCCTTGACGTTTTCCTCAATGATGAAGGTTCTGCACTTGCTGCAACGGGCTCTCCTTTGCCGCTTCGTTTCGGCACCTGGTTTTGGGGCCTGGGGATGAACCCAAAAATCTTCGTGCCAAGGAATATTGGCATGGACTTCGATTTGCCCGAAGAAATAGCGGTATTGAAGGACGTCAAGAAGCATCTCAATTTATTTACCAATTTCCGAATCCCGACAGACAATAAACCCAACCTCTGTCATTATTCCGGATGGGTGGCTTTACGTTCCGGGGCTACTCCAAGCGGACGAAGAGACCTTCCAAATGAAAGTCTTGACATGCCAATCGCTAATGCGATTGGTGGTGGAACCCCATTTCGCATGCTCAACTTCGCCGCAACGGGAAACCCTAGGGATAGCTATAGTTTTCGCAGCGCCGATGCAATCAATCCGCCGGAAATATCCGCAATAGAGGTTTACCAGAAATTATTTGGTCAGGAATTTCATGACCCTAACTCTTCTTCTTTTACACCTGACGCTGCTATGAAGTTACGTAAAAGTGTGCTCTCAGGTGTTTTGGAAGACAGCAAGAGCATGTATAAAACCTTAGGAGTCAACGACAAAGCCCGACTGGATCAACACTACACAGCATTGCGTGAACTTGAAGGCCGACTTGAGTTACAAATGCAAAAACCACCACCGGCGCTGAGCTGTCTTAAGCCCTCGAAATCGCCTGAGGAAATTCAGGTCGGACTTGACAGTCGCTCTGTAGAAGCAAGGCATAAAGCAATGACTGATTTGTTGGTAATGGCGCTGGCCTGCAAGCAAACAAATGTTTTCAACATGCTTTATTCAAACTCCGCGTCCTCGCTTACACGTGAGGGATTACCGGATGTTCATCACAACATCACCCATGAAGAATTAATCGATGAGGTGCTGGGCATCCAGGTGCAAAGTTCGTGGTTTCTCCGCGAAGCCTTCAAATCTTTTGCCTATTTTGTAGATGCTCTCGCCCGACAACCAGAGGGTGATGGATTTTTGATCGATAATGTTCTGGTGTACGCACATTCCGACAACGAAAGTGCCAAGACCCATGTTCTTGATGGCACTCCGATGTTTACGGTAGGCGGCGCCGGTGGCCGGCTCAACACAGGCTTACATATCGATGGAAAGGGAGACGTTGCAACACGCCTGGGCTATACCGTACAGCGTGTGATGGGGCTCCCAATAGACAACTGGGGCAGTGGGAGTCTGCGTACATCGCGGGAAATTTCTGAGATTTTAGCCTGAGATGATCATAACGGAACGCCTTCATCACGTTTGTTCCTACATTTCAATCATTGTCGGGATCTTGACAGGAGTACCTCTAGCATCGGCAGCACACGCTGAGAGCATTATCACACCGGTGAAAACGCCAATTCCGGACCAGGTCGCCACAGGGACTTCCGATTCAACGGCCCCTATTTATACAACTTTGGAAGGAATGACCCTTTATACGACAGACTTGGACAAACAAGCAAAAAATGGGATCTTCGGCTGTAGCGACACGCGTTTCGAAACCGCGGTGCGTGGTCCGGATACTTATCCAATACCAAGGGCCAAGTATCGGAAAACATGCGTCGAACGCTGGTCGCCTTTTCTGGCTCCGCCAGACTCCAGTGCTGTTGTCCGGTGGAGCATTCTTACCAGACCAGATGGCCAGACTCAGTGGGCTTACGAAGACCAGCCACTATATACGTCAACCAGAGACCGTGTAACGGGCGATATCAATGGCACTTTCGGTTTTGGCGCATACGGCACCTGGCGAACCGTGCAAATTGATGTATGGTTTCCTCCCAACATCGAGTTGGTTCAGAAAGTGGACGGACTGCTTTTAGCGACAGAAGATGATAGCAGACTGATTTTTACCCCAGCTGCTGGTGCCAACGGTAACAGTACTGATTTGATGCCGATTTTTGCTGCGGAACTCGCATTGCCGGATGGAGATTTTAAAATTATCGTCAATGTTGATGGCAGTAAACAATGGGCTTTCAAAGGTACCCCACTTTATTACCCTCACAAACATAACCAAGATTATCAAATCCAGGAGAATGTCGCTTCCGGCATGTGGCAGCCGGTGTTGTACAAGAAGGCAAGAAACCGTCCCGAATTCCTTACAATGCACATGTCTGTTCCCGAAATTGGCTGGGTGTACGCTGACTCCGAAGACCGTTCATTGTATGTCTTTTATTGCCTCGAACCCGTTCCCGACAGCCTGAATTGTGATCAACCTGGCAATCCTGCATCGTACCGTTCCGCGGTCTGTGGCACAGGCGAACAATGTGCACGTGAGTGGCGACCTTTGCTAGCTGAGCCCGGCGACAAACCAGTGGGCTATTGGGGTATTGCAGACGTTCCAGACCCGCCTTTCAAGGACGCGACAGGCGCTTATGGAGAAAATGTTCCGTCTGTTCGTGCCTGGACATATCATGGACGACCTGTATACACATTTCTAGCTGACAGAACGCCAGGAGAAGTGCTGGGACACGGAATCGACGTGTTTTTTTCGATCGGATTTGGCGCACTCACGGTGTTAGGCGACGAATTTCCAGCGTCGCCCTGATACAAGATTGAGGGTTCGATTTGCCAACACAGCACTCCATACAATTAAGCACACCTTGTTACGAATCTGATGAAATCGGATCTGATGGTTACGTTTCCCGAGCATGAATTTCGCCCACAAAAAAAGAAATGTAGAGAAATTTCTTGAGGTCATTAGCATGATTCGTAAGAAACGATTCACTTGTGCATTTTCCATTGCATTGACGTTCGTCTGGTTGACCGCTTACGCGGATGGACCTGACGATGTCGACTATCGACAAAACGTCATGAAGACATTGGGGAACCAGACAAATGCAGTGTTCGCAATTTTGCAGGAAAGGGCGCCAGGCCAAGACCTATCCAAACATGTGCAGGCCCTTGCCGTTACTTCGACGCAAATACTGAAGGCGTTTGAATCCAACTCCGAAGGTGGAAATGCGAAACCGGAAATCTGGAATGATTGGGATGATTTTGCTGCTGAGGCACACAAACTGGCAACAAAACTCGCTGATTTGCAGAGGGATATAGAAGCGGGAATTGTAGATGCAGACCAAGTGAAGGAAGCATTTACTTGTAAAGCTTGTCACGATACTTATCGAGTCGACAAAAAACCGGAAGATTCACAATCTGATGCCCACGACGATGACCAGAATGTAATTCACTACCGACGGTACATGATGAAGGCAATGGATGCTCAGACCGCAGCTTTGGGCCAAATGCTTTCTCTAGTGATTGCAGATGACAACTTCAACTCCCATCTTGAAGTAATCTCGATCAACGCGGAAATGACTTTGAGCAGTTTCGAGAAAAAAGTACCGGGTGGAGAAGCGCTGCCCGCGGTTTGGGAAAATTGGGACGATTTTTCGGAGCAGATGAATGCTTTTACGAAAGGGATCGCAACCGCCACTCAGACAGCCAAGGAACAGGGTCAGAATGCAGCAATGGGCCAAATTATAGACGCCCTCTCCTGCAAACGATGTCACGATCATTACCGCGAGAAAAAATAGTGTTTGCTGTCCATTACTGGCTCCGGAGTTGAGGGTGCGCCTTGTTATCCCCGTCGCGGCAAAATACGGGCAGTCAGTTTTAATTGGTAGGAGTTAGCCGTCGTTCGAACTCGACCTTATTTCCGCCTGCTTCTCATTGCGATGATTCTGGCTCCACTGTTGGCGCTGTTGTACTTCCAATTCCCAGATGAGTCTGCCTCGTCTCTGCGTGATGTTACAGCTTCAGATACATTGGTGGAAGATGGCCGCTATTTAGCCTCTATTGGCAACTGCTTCAGCTGCCATACAAAGGATGACGGCCCATCATTCGGCGGCGGCGTGGCGTTTCATGTGGCAGGGCGTTCAGGCAGGCTTCCTTACGGAGTCATCTATTCGACCAATATTTCCCCGGATGCAAAAACCGGGATAGGTGCCTGGACAGTTGGAGAATTCGCTCGAGCGATGCGCCATGGCATCTCGGCCGACGGAGATCACCTTTACCCCGTGTTTCCTTACACATCTTTCATCAAAGTATTTGACCAGGATATTGCGGCGATTTTTGCTTATTTGATGTCCCTGGAGCCGGTTGAATACAAACCTCCGGAGAATGAACTGCCATTTCCATTGAACATACGTCTGAACCTGGTATTTTGGAAATGGCTGTTTGCTGAAAATCAGGTCTACCAGCCTGATTCTGACCGTACGGAGGAATGGAATCGAGGTGCCTATCTGATTCAAGGGCTCGGTCACTGCGGCGCTTGTCACTCTCCTCGCACATTTTTTCTAGCAGAGCAGTCCAGCCTTGCTTTTTCCGGCGGCACGCACTTTGATGAAGTCGAAAAAGGAAAAATTCGTCTGTGGTCTGCCGTGAACCTGACATCAGCTAATTCCGGACTGGGTTTCTGGTCCAAGACAGAAACTGCTAAATACCTGAAGACGGGTCACAACGCCAAAGCCGGGTCATTTGGCCCGATGAACAAAGTAATCGTCAACAGCACCCAATACCTGACGGAATCCGACGCCGACGCCATGGCAGAGTTTCTGAACAGCCTGCCAGCCATAACACGCAATGCGGACCAGACCATCAGCGAGGAAGAGCAGGCACTTGGACTGTCGGTCTACCAGGAACACTGCGAGGAGTGTCATCTCCAGTCCGGTCGTGGCGCATTCCTGAAAGCACCACCGGTTGCTGCAAGTGCCGTCGTACAGGCGCCGGAACCCTGGTCCCTCGTGAACGTCATTCTCTATGGGGCCAGAGTGCCCACCGCAGCACCTGTGCCTTTTGGCGCGTGGGAAGATATGCCCGCTTACATGGAAAAATTGAATGACCCCGAGGTCGCTGCTCTCAGTAACTATCTGCGTACTGCGTGGGGCAACAAGGGAAGCAGCATCACCGTCAGAGATGTAGCCGAGCAGCGTTAGTCTCGAGGGTTTGAGGTACAAGTTCCGCACAAGGTTCCGACAAGTTAACCCTTTCAGAGCAATTGAATTTAACCCCTAGCCTCAGTCCACTGCCCTCTTGCATTCGTTGAACGCACTGATCCTGAGATTCCGGAGGATGGGGGGCATGGTCACCTGCCGGAGGGTATAGGGCGAGTCAGATGCTAAAGCTCAAATTAGACAAAACAGTAGACACTTTCCATCCCTTGACAGTGAACCGGCTGCTTGGAAGACTAGTAAACACGTTAGATAGCAAGGTTATTGGGGCCTTAGTAAGGAGCTAAACTTTCACCCTCTCCGCCAACTTACTTTTAATACCCGTTATAAAACATACGCTTACGAGCGGTTGTGACTTTAAGCTCTCATAAGTACCCGCTTTGGTACCCAATATTTTTTTAGACTTAAGCGACTACCCATTAATAGAATCACACTGGGCTATTTCTAAAGATTACCTTTCAACCTACTCCGCTAGCAATTCCGGCCTAGCAGCACCCCACCGCCCCCCTACCCCCACTTCAAAGAAAGGGACTCCTGTTGTGCAGGTATTACTGGTTTGGACGGACGAAGGCGTTATGAATCAAATCGAGTCGCCGCAAATCTATTTTCAGCACAGTGTCTTTAAAGATACACTTCATACCCCGAAGGAGCAGATCAATGGACATAAATCAAATCACCGATTACGTGAATTCTAGTGAACACATAGGGCTTGATAGAATATTGAAGCTTCAGTTAAAAATAGATGGATGGCTAGCCTCAAAAATTGGGCTGTCCTCACTGGGTCCAATTGGGTTCATACTAGGTTTTTTAGTTTGCTACTTTATTTTCGTAGCATAAGCATAACAATTGGATAGCGTGGATGGTCGGTCGTGAGCACAAAGCGGAAGCGGTGCTAGAAAAACGCCGCTGTCGACCCATAGCGGCATTCACACTACAAAGCATAGCAATCCCATTTTGAAATAACTCATGATGCACTGCAACATGGACACGCGTGCTGACGCCCCTCTATATCGCCCTTCCACTTTGCCGGAGAGACCTACATGAATGAAATTGCCTACCTGTCAGCGCTCGAACTTGCTGCCCAAATTAAACGCGGGGAAATCAGTTCGGTCGAACTTACCCAACACTACATCGATCGTATTGAAAAACACGACGGCGAAGTTAACGCAGTTGTTGTGCATACCTTCGATGATGCCCTTGAACGAGCGAAGCTAGCCGATGTTGCGATGGCTGCTGGCCAGAACCTTGGGCCATTGCACGGCGTTCCAATGACAATCAAAGAATCTTATGTCATGGCGGGCACACCGACGACCTGGGGTCTGGAATCATTTAAAAATAATGTCTCCAGTACCGATGGTTTAGCGGTATCACGATTTCGCGCAGCTGGTGCTCACTTCCTTGGCAAAACCAACGTCCCAGTCGAGCTTGCGGACTTTCAAAGCTACAACCCGATTTATGGCACTACCGGCAATCCGTACGACACCACACGAACACCCGGCGGCTCCTCTGGCGGCAGCGCCGCTGCCCTTGCTGCTGGATTCACCGGGCTTGAAGCTGGCTCGGACATCGGCGGTTCAATACGAAACCCTGCGCACTTCTGCGGGGTCTATGGGCACAAACCCACCTACGGCATCATCCCCATGCAGGGGCATGAACTGGTCGCAAATCAACCTGAAGCCGACCTAGCGGTTTGTGGTCCACTCGCACGAAGTGCTGAAGATCTCGAAGCCGCACTGAAGATTATGGCAGGTCCCACTGACCGCGAATCACTTGGTTGGCAACTGTCACTACCAGCTACCGATATCAAAAATCTCAAAGATTTTAAAGTTGCCATCTGGGCCAGTGACGAGCTTGCTCCGGTTACAGCAGAAACCGTAGAACGTGCAAATCTAGTGGGCGAGCAACTGGAACGACTGGGTGCAGCCGTTTCGTACACGGCGCGTCCTGATTTTGACACCGCAGCAGCCATGGTGAACTACCAGACACTACTTAACTCAGTGATGTCGGCTGGCATGGACGACGAGAAAGCCGCAAAAATAGAAGCCGATGTCGCAAAGCTTGATCCCTCTGATCAATCCCAGCCAGCAATCACTGCTCGAGCTGCTGTGGTTTCCCATCGCAACTGGATTCGAGCCAACGCACAACGTGAAAAGCTACGTATCGCCTGGACGCAATTTTTCGAGCAGTGGGATATTCTGGTTTGCCCGCAGATGGCAACGCCAGCATTCCCGCATGATCACCGGCCGTTCTCGGAACGAACATTAATGGTGGACAATGACGAACAGCCTTACTTCCAGCAATTGATGTGGGCAGGCATGATTGTTAACGCCTATTTGCCGAGCACTGTTTTCCCAACGGGACTATCAAAAGAAGGTCTACCCATTGGACTACAGGCTGTTAGCGCACCGTTCAGGGACTACCGGACAATTGAATTTGCTCGTCTGATAACAGCTGACAACGGTGGCTTTGTCCCGCCTACCAACTATGGTTAACGATTCGTATAAAATGGTAAGGAATGCGGTACTTTCCTAGATGGCTGTTACGTTCTGATTATTCATATTTACACTCGCCCCATGCACAGCGTTTTGCAGCGTATGGGGTCTGCCGCCTTACCCCCCACTTCACAGAAAAGGACTCCTGCTTTGTATGTATTACTGATTGCGAAGAGTGGTACAGGGCAATTCCTGCATTAAGACGTTATTTGGCAACCTAGGTAAACCTACGCAAAAAACTGGGTTAATTCACCTCGTCCTCAAAGGTCACAGGCCAACTAGCCAAAGAAATCGAAGTCTTCAGTGCCTAAGAATTTGAAGTTCTGATCTACTGCAGTGTTCTCCAGCCCTAGGTGGCGCCGTAATGCTTTGTGTACATGATTAGGATAGATGCGAGTTCCATCCTCATCGTCGTGTTGCAAGGTCTTTGGGTTGATGCTGCGGGCGTTCTGCATTTCATCGGTGGAGCCGACCACTCGGTTACCCCAGGAGGGTGATTTCTCCATCACGATGACGGAACCGATGGGCCAATGGTCTTTCCCGTTTTCTGTGTTGTAATGCGGCGTTCTACTAAAGTCAGAGCCGATTATGACGGTGAGTCTATCTGCAATGTTCGTGGCTTCCGCCAACGTCCACAACAAATCAATGGACTTATTGAGATGTTGAAGAAGAGGCTCGTGCAGTAGATCGTGATCATTATGGGTATCGTACCCGCCGACATACAGGTCGCTGGCGCTAGCGAGGCCTGCATTAAATGCAGCTATAGTCAGCTGTATCTGTCTTTGCAATGAACTCTTGGTTTCGATGTTTACTTGCTGATCCGCGATGGTCTCATCTGACGATGGAAGGTAACTCGAAAACTCCGTTAAAATAGATCGTGAATTCATCGACTGATGGTAGGCACTCAGGTTATCGAACTGCCTTGGCGTAAGTTTTGGATTACTCAATTGCCTGACCAGCCGAGCCTGCGCAGCGGCCCTAATCCGTGCCAGGTCATCCGCATTTCTTACTGTTGTATGTTCTCCGTAAATTTTCTCTGGGCGAATAAGGTTCTTCAGGGCCGTCATATCGTCCAACCGACTGAATCTAACGAGGTTGCGAGTTTGGGCGAAACCACCAAAATTGAGATACGACAATGGTTGTTCTGGAGCATTACTAGCAGCGAACATCGCTGTCAGGGTAGGGAAGCCAACAGAGTTACGACCACTCCAGTTGTAGAGGACGCCTACTTGATGGGAATTAGTTTGCATATCGACACCATTGATAACCAGCATATCTCGGTGGTACTTTTCAAACATCGCGGCATTGTTAGCATATGGAGCAAACGGAATATTGCCGACTTGCTGAATATCACTGGTTTTAGACCAGTTGGTAATCTCTTTCTCCCCGGGCTGATTGACCTTTGGGTCACAGTAGCTCGAGACGTCCCAACCACCCTCGACTTGTAACTGTATGAGTAGTCGTCCGGTATAACCGCCCTCGATTGCGCCATACAACTTGGCCACTGGGAGCATGAGGCCCGCGGCGCCTAAGAGCCCTGTCTTTTTGATAAAATCGCGTCTTTTCATTCTCTTTACTCGTGCAGGTAATCGAAATCAGTCATTAGGTACGCAAGCACCGACTGCCAACTGCTTTTCATTCCCGATGGGTCGCTTTGACGCTGGAAGATGCCGCCTTCTTCCCCGTGCTCATCCAGATAAAAAAGGCAAAACTCTTCGGGCCAGTGAGTGCCATTAGTGTCATTTTTTTCTGTCATCCAGATTTTTCTCGCCTGCCAAGAATCGACCAACAGCTGATATGTCATATCAATTTCTGCGTCGGTAACGTCACGTGACCGTCCAAGTAAACGATTGTGCAGGTTAACAATCACTGCTTTGATCGCACGTGCGCCAATGGAACCGCCAGCTTCTGGGTTTACGCCGTTCAGATTAACAACCAGCTCTACTGCATCAGGCCCACCCTGATCGCCGTAAGCAAGGACTGTAATTGTATAATCGCTATCTAGTGCTGGGGAAAAGGGGATCGAGACGGTGCAGTTACTCCAAAGTTCGAATCCTGATCTTCCAGGCCCGTTCCGACTGTCACCCGCGGCGCAATCGTGGGTTGCCCCGGCGATGGAATCGATATCTTTGAATCCAAGAAACAACACCGTGTTGCCAGTTCCATCAGTGATGGTCAGCTCGATCAGATGTAGATTTCGGTCACCAAAGCCTGCCTGATTGATTTCCTCCCACGAACTGTCGTTGGTAAAAGACAAAGTTACTATTTTTTCACCCTGCGTAAAATTGCCTCTGAGCGAATAGGTTTCTGCGGTCGAGACTGAGGCTGCGTCAACAGCAAATTCGCGCCGTATTTCGGTAACAGGGGTTGTGTTGGCATCGATGCCATTAAATAGAAGTCTCGTGCTGTCTGCCTTATCGAAATCGACCATGACGGCCGGACAAGCCATTTCGAGGGCCTGCTTTTCTGCTACATTGACCATCAGTGCAGTCAACGCTGAGCTGCGATCCACAATGCCATCGAAATCAATGCCACCATAGTAAATGTTGTAGAAGTCATCCAGATGCGTATACCTGCCGTCGAACCAATAGGGGTGGGTTCTACCACCTTCCAGCCCGCCCCATCTCCAACCTAGCAAAGACAAACTTTTCTTCTCAAGTTCTTCTGGAGTCAGAAGCCGTCTTGTACCAAGTTCATTAACGAGCCGATTCCTTACGTCGATATTTTCGACCTCATCAGCCCTGAACCATTCGCCTAAGACCATTGACGCCAGCATATCTTTGCCGTTGTAAGCGGCGCCGCCCTCTATACCCGCGGCAAACTCAGCGCCTAATTTTTCGATGAAACTATTCTGGGCCTCAAAGGCCGCGAGTCTAACAGCGAAGTCGCTATCTTCACTGGCATCGGGTGCTTCCAGCACTGGTGCGCCCATTAAACTGGGCCACCAAAATTTAACGGCTGCTGTGCCAAAACGGCCTTCGCTCGCAATGACGCTACCTAGCCATTGCATTGAATTATCGGGGTTTGGGGCAATTTTCCCTTCGAAACCAGCAGTCCGCATATCTCGGTACCAGGTATCTCCCTGGGTGTACTCACTTCCGGGTTTTTTGTAGCTTTTAGGGAGAGCATCGGTACCCGGATATTGGTCACGGTACCTCCCCGAATCGCCGTAATTTTGGAAGGCACCGGCAACGGGGTCATGAATGGCATGGCAGACAACACACGCTGGATTGTTCATCGTCGGATTGTTGGTATCGGCTAATGCTACGGGGTCGATGGTGCGCTTTGCGGATTTTTCAATATCAACGCCCAAAAAATGAAAATAAGTCCATCTGGCGCGAGCCCGGTTTCGGTTGGTTTCAGTGGTCGGATAGCGGTTCAGGAATGCGTGTGAATTCAGTACGCCAGCCGTTGGGTAATCAAGGAAAGGGCCATGCGAGAGAAGATTTGTGCCATACAAATTAGTGTATTCGTATGTCAGCTGGTCGTCATAAATTATTTGACCGTTGTTCTGACCGGGCTTGAATACGGTTGGATTTTCAGTATCAAAGCTCGCGCCTCCCTTCAGCAGATCGTTGGTTATGTAATTCACCATCATATAGTCTGCGGTGACAACTTCCTGGTAGTTCCGATCTTCCTCAACAATGTAGGCGATGAGTTCAACAGGCGCCCGAGCAAAGCCCCAATTCCAATGGTTTACCCACCCACGATCAAACTTTTTTTGGTCGCCGGCGGCGACGGAGGCCTCGTAAGCACGAAAGTCCGCTAAAGGAAAAGTTTTCCCGCCAGGTGCGGCTACCTCAATTAAGGTCTTAAAAAACTTATCGGTCAAAAGCCTGTCATTTGCACCTCTGGTTAAAAACTCATGGAAGCCATCTCCTTTCATCAGGCCTCGGATGGTGCCTCGCAACGCGGCCTCTCCGCCGGAGGTGATTTTGCTTTCTTCTTCTTTCGTTGGAACATCACCTCGTAAAAGCAGTGATGCTCGACGAAGAGTCTTGATCGGTGACGCTAAAGTGACGCCCTCCCAGTACTCTCCCGTAGAGCCGCTCGCGCTGACGTCCTCACCCAAAAGATCGA
>Ga0114997_10002194_pt1 | contig 15837 bp, 11 predicted proteins | sample ArcticOcean_MG_C_2_FD_87045 | JGI IMG/M metagenome (GOLD analysis project Ga0114997, IMG submission 87045) | Marine microbial communities from western Arctic Ocean - ArcticOcean_MG_CB4_136 | ecosystem: Environmental > Aquatic > Marine > Oceanic | place: Arctic Ocean: Canada Basin | collected... | reverse complement strand
TGGGTGTCACCGGTGTTCCGGGCGTAGGCAAGAGCACCTTCATCGAGGCCCTCGGCTCGATGCTCACAGCAGTCGGGCATCGGGTGGCCGTCCTGGCGGTTGACCCGACCAGCACGGTGACGGGAGGGAGCATCCTCGGGGACAAGACCCGCATGCCGCGCCTCTCGAACGATCCGTCGGCATTCGTACGGCCCTCGCCCAGCGCCGGGACCCTTGGCGGCGTGACGCGATCCACCAGGGAGACGATGATGGTCTTGGAGGCTGCCGGACACGACGTGGTCCTGGTCGAGACGGTCGGGATCGGCCAGTCCGAGACCGTGGTGGCAGCCATGGTCGATTTCTTCCTGGTCCTGATGCTGCCCGGTGCAGGCGACGAGCTGCAGGGGATCAAGAAGGGTGTCCTGGAGATGGCCGACCTGATCGCCGTCAACAAGGCGGACGGCGACAACGTGCCGGCAGCCCGCACAGCGGTAAGGGACTACTCCTCAGCCCTGCGTCTCACCCATCCGACCAGCCCCACATGGAACCCGCCGGTGATGACCTGCTCCGGCCAGAACGGCGATGGGCTCGAGGACCTCTGGGGCCGCATCGTCGACCACAGGTCGGTGATGACCGCCACCGGAGAGTGGGACGACAGGCGTCGTGCACAGCGGCTGGCCTGGATGTGGTCGATGGTGGAGGACCGCCTGCTGGATTCGCTGCGAGCTGATCCGGCGGTCCTGGGCCTCCTGATGGCGGCAGAGGCCGAGGTCCTCGACGGCCTGACCACGCCTTCAGCCGCAGCCGAGCGCCTGCTGGAAGCATTCGGCGGCTGACGGGTGCATAGACGGGCCGTTCTCCGCAACGGCCTGGCCCTGGGTGGCACGGCCGTCGCCTCGGCTGTCCTGAGCGGGCCGGCATCGGCCGCTACCGGGATTGCGGCCACGGCACCTGCCGCATCGCCTGCTCCGAGCCCGTACGGCTCCCTGGAGGGTCGCACACCTGACGGGAACGGTCTCGTGCTGCCCGATGGGTTCTCGTCGCGGATCGTCGCCGCTGGCGGCGCCGGAGTCGGTGCCACGGACTACACGTGGCCGCTGTTCCCGGACGGGAAGGGGACCTTCGCCACGCCGGACGGCGGTTGGATCCTGGCGTGTAACCACGAGGTCTTCGACTACCAGACCGTTGGCAAATCGGTGGGCGGGGCTTCGTCCATCAGGTTCGACTCCCGGGGTTCGATCCTCGACGCCTACCCGATCCTGGAGGGCAGCCATTCCAACAGTCGCGGCGCCACCACCCCCTGGGGCACCTGGCTGTCGTGCCAGGAGGCCCACCAGGGTGACGGCAGGGTCTGGGAGTGCGACCCGACCGGTGAAGGCCCGGCGGTGCCGCGCAACGCCCTGGGGGTATGGACCCACGGGTCCGTCGCCGTGGATGCGGTCGGTGGCCACTGCTACCTGACCGAGGCCCACCGTGATGGTCGCCTGTACCGCTTCACGATGCTCGACGGGTCGGCAGCGGGCGCGGCGCTGGCCGATGGGCCACTGGAGGCAATGGTCGTGGACCCCGACGGTGGCGTTTCGTGGATTCCGGTACCCGACCCGTCGGGCAGCGTCGCCCCCACCCGGGTACAGGCGGCCGATGGCTTCGTGACGCCGGTCGGTGGCGGTGCCTGGGTGCGTGACGGTTCCCTTCTCTTCACCACGGCGTTGGACGACCGGGTCCACGCCGTGGACCTGGCCAACCAGCGCCACTCGGTCCTCTGGGACGGCTCCGGCCACCGCCAGCCGCTGGTGGGGATCGGCGACCTGACCGTCGCTCCTGTTTCCGGCGACCTCTTCGTGGCCGAGGATCGTGGGGACATGGAGCTGGTGCTGATCGGCACCGAGGGCTTCGTGGCCCCGTTCTGCCGGATGGTGGGCGACGACCACCGGCTTTCGGCAATCACGGGTCCGTGCTTTGATCCGTCCGGCACCCGCCTCTTCGTCAGCTCTCTGCGTGGCCGCGGTGAGGCCCTGGTGCGCGATGTGGTGGAGGACATTGACTGGGGTGACGGTGTCGAGGGGCGCCACGTCGGCGTCACCTACGAGGTGTCCGGGCCCTTCCGGTCCGGTCCAAGGATCGATCCGGCATCGGGTTCCACCACGACGGTGCCACTTTCGACGACGACGGCCGCTCCCGGAGGCACGGGTACGACATCGGTGCCGGTCCCGGAGGAGGCTGCCGACGCCATGTCGACCACCGTGGCGCCGGCGACCACGCTGCAGAGGGCGTTAGATCAGCCTGCCCAGCCCGCCGCGGCCGACGGTGGCATGGGTGGGGCGACGCTGGGGCTGGGAGCGGTCGCGATCCTGGCGCTGGGTGCCGGCGTGGTGGCCCTGCGCCGTCGCAGCAGCGACGGGTCCGGCGATATCGACCCGGTCGGTCCCGTCGAATGAGTCGGGCAGTTCAGGCTGGGGGCCGTAGCGGGCCTAGAACTCCTCGTCGAAGGCGACAGCGCCTTCGACGCCCGTCTGGTAGGCGGCGACGGTGCGCTCGAAGAAGTTGGTCAACTCCTGGACGTCCTGCAACTCCATGAACCCGAACGGGTTCTTGACCTTGTAGACCCGGTCCAGGCCCAGTTGGGCGAGGCGCTGGTCGGCTACGAACTGCAGGTACTGCTTGGTGTCGGCGGTGGACATCCCCGGCACGCCCTGACCCAGCAGGTCCTCGGCGAACCGGTATTCGCACTCGATCGCCTCGTCCATCATGGCGTAGATCTGGGAACTGAGTTCCTCGTCGAACAGTTCCGGCTGCTCGGCGCGAACCGTGTTGATCACCTCGAAGGCGAAGTTCATGTGGCAGCTCTCATCGCGGAACACCCAGTTGGTGCCGGCAGCCAGACCGTTCAGCAGTCCCTTGGAGCGAAGGAAGTACACGTAGGCGAAGGCGGCGAAGAAGAACAACCCCTCGATGCACGTGGCGAAGCAGATCAGGTTCAGGAGGAAGGTCTTGCGATCGGCATCGGAGTGCAGTTCGTCCAGGCCGTTCACCGACCGCATCCACTTGAAGCAGAACTCGCCCTTCCGGGCGATCGAATCGATGCTGTGGATGGCAGCGAAGGCGGCTTCCCGTTCCTTCATGTCGGGGATGTAGTTGTCCAGGAGCGTCAGGTAGAACTGGACGTGCAGCGCCTCCTCGTAGAGCTGGCGTGACAGGTACATCCGGGCTTCGGGTGCGTTGATGTGCTGGTACAGGTTCAGCACCAGGTTGTTTGACACGATCGAGTCGCCGGTGGCGAAGAATGCGACCAGCCGGTTGATGAGGTGCTTCTCTGCAGGCAGGAGCTTGCGGTCCAGGTCGATCAGGTCGTCGGAGAAGTCGATCTCGTCGACCGTCCAGGTGTTCTTGATGGCATCCAGGTACATCTCGTAGAACACCGGGTAGCGCATCGGCCGTAGCGTCAGGTCGAAGCCGGGGTCCAGGATGTTGGCCTGGTGCGTCGCCGGAGCGGGCGTAGGTGTTGCACTGTCGGCCGACGCCTCGTACGGGACTTCTGCCAGGGCCATTAGTTGCACGCCTCACACGACTCGGGGTTTTCCAACGAACATGCAGCGGCCTCTTCGTCGGTGAAGGTCGGCTCTGGGACCGTCTCTCCGCCGTCGGGACCGTCGACCGGACCACCAATGGTGGTCTTGTTGATACGGGTGGCCGGTCGGGAACGCAGGTAGTAGGTGGTTTTCACCCCGGACTTCCAGGCGTGGAGGTACATGGAGCTGAGCTTCCCGATGGTCGGCGACTCCATGAACAGGTTCAACGACTGGCTCTGGTCGATGTAGGCGCCCCGGTCGGCGGCCATGTCGATCAGCGACCGCATGGGCACCTCCCATGCGGTGCGGTAGACGCCCTTCAGGTCCTCGGGGATCCCCTCGATCTCCTGGATGGAACCCTCTGACATTTTGATCCGGTTGGCCAGGGCCTCGCCCCAGAGACCACGCTCCTGGAGCTCGCTCACCAGGTACCGGTTGATCTGCATGAACTCACCGGAGAGCGTCTCGCGCTTGAAGAGGTTCGATATCTGCGGCTCTATGCACTCGCAGCAGCCCGCGATCGACGCGATGGTCGCTGTCGGGGCGATTGCGATCAGCAGGGAGTTGCGAAGACCGTGCTCCGAGACCCTCGCCCGGAGGGTCTCCCAGCGTGCCGTGTCCGTCGGCTCCACGCCCCACAGGTCGAACTGGAGGTCGCCGCTGGCCGCCCGGGTGATCCCGAAGTTGGGATGCGGGCCTGCGGCTTCGGCCAGCTCTGTGGAGGCCCAGAGGGCGTTGAAGTAGATCTCCTCGGAGATCCGGCTGGAGAGCTCGCGGGCCTCGGGTGAGTCGAACGGCATCCCCAACTTGAAGAACACGTCCTGTAGGCCCATGAGCCCCATGCCCACCGGGCGCCACGCCGAGTTGGAGGTCTGCGCCTCCGGAGTCGGGTAGTAGTTGATGTCCACCACGCGGTCCAGGAACGGTACGGCCAGGCGCACGACCTCGGCCAGACCGTCGAAGTCGAACGCACCGTCCACGACCAGCGAGCTGAGGTTCACCGAGCCGAGGTTGCAGACCGCGGTCTCCGACTGGTCGGTGACCTCCAGGATCTCGGTGCAGAGGTTGGAGAGGTGCACGACGCGCCCCTCGGTGCCGGTCTGGTTGCACTTCTTGTTGGAGGCGTCCTTGAAGGTCATCCAGCCGTTGCCCGTCTGGGCCAGGGACCGCATCATCCGGCTGTAGAGCTCCCGTGCGGGGATCTGGCGCTCGTAGATGCCTTCCTCTTCGGCCTTCTGGTAGGCGGCCTCGAACTCGGCGCCGAACAGGTCTGTCAGGTGCGGCACCTTGTGCGGGTCGAACAGCGACCACTGCCAGTCCTTCTCCACACGTTCCATGAAGAGGTCGGGGATCCAGTTGGCCAGGTTCAGGTTGTGTGTCCGGCGGGTCGCGTCGCCCGTGTTCTCCCGGAGCTCCAGGAAGTTCTCGATGTCGGCGTGCCACGTCTCGAGGTAGACGCAGGCCGCTCCCTTGCGGCGACCGCCCTGGTTGACCGCGGCGACCGAACTGTCGAGGGTCTTGAGCCAGGGGATGATGCCGTTTGAGAGGCCGTTGGTTCCGCGGATGAGGGAGCCCTTCGACCGGATGCGGTGCCATGCGACGCCAATGCCGCCGGCGAACTTCGAGAGTTGGGCGATGTCGGTGTAGCGCTTGTAGATGCCCTCGAGGCTGTCCTCCGGGGAGTCCAGCAGGTAGCAGCTGGACATCTGGGGGTGGACGGTGCCCGAGTTGAACAGGGTAGGGCTGGATGGCAGGTACTGCAGGGAGGAGATGAGCCGGTAGAAGCGGATGGCATCGTCCGGGCAGGTCGACAGCCCGCAGGCCACTCGCAGGAAGAAGTACTGGGGGGTCTCGGTGACCATGCGGTTCTCGGGGTGCCGAAGCAGATAGCGGTCATAGACGGTGCGGAGGCCGAAGAACTCGAAGAGGTGGTCCCGGTCGCTCTCGATGGTGTCGTCCAGCTTGCGGGCGTTGGTCGCCACGAACTCGGCCACTTCGGTCCCGATGATTCCCTGCTCAAGTCCCATGCCGACCGACTGTGAGAACGAGTGGATGCCCTGGTTGCGGACCTCCTTGTCGATGACGGTTGCCAGCAGGCGGGCGGCCAGTCGGGAGTAGTTGGGCTCCTCGATGATGAGCGCTGCCGCCGTGCGGATCGAGAGATCGTCGAGCTCTTCGGTGGTGGCGCCGTCGCAGAGGCCCGAGATGGTCCTTGTGGCGACGCGCATGGGGTCCACGCCGGGCAGGCTGAGGGCACACCGTTCGACCGCCTTCACGATCTTGTTCACGTCGACCGGTTCCAGGTCTCCGTTGCGCTTGCGCACCCGCATGGGGGTGGCGCCAGTCGGTTCGGCGTCGACTCCGCTGATGCGGTCCTCTGTGAGTGCCATCTTCTTCCTACGTCCCCTTGTTTTGTTCTCTGGTTCCCGCCTACGTCTTCCCGTCAGCCCTTGTCCTGTGGCTTCCGGGTTACCCGGGTGAAGCGCGTTCCACCGTCCGTCTCCATCTCTCGATGGTCTGGTCGGGGGAGGTCGTGCGAACTTCCCGGGATTTGAATTGCACGCATGTAACTACACCGATGTCAAGTGAATCCGTGTCGACTTCGTAAACTTTTCTCAGGTCGCGCGTGGCGTGGTCGGATCTGAGCCCGTATCGCTGCGATTCGCGCTCCTGGTGGCCGGTCGGCCCGAGCCCCATAGGACCGTCCTGAATGATCCGCCGGCCGCCCACCGGAGGCCGATGGACCACCCGGGACGGTCGGCTATGTGGTCCGTCGGCATAATGTGTCCGGGTGACCGAATCAACCTGTTCCAGACAGTCGCCGATCCTGGACGTGGACCTTCCGGCATTCGAGACGGGCAGTGCGTCCAAACGAAGCGCCATCGTGGATGGCACCATGCGCAGCCTCGCCACCGGCTTCGTATATGTACGCCACGACCTCTCCGAGGACCTGCTCGACGATGCCTATGGGCGTCTGGCGGACTTCTTCGCCCTGCCCCAGGACCGCAAGGACCGCTACACGGTTGACGGTGCCAACGGGCAGACCGGCTACACGGGCCTGCTGGTCGAGACCGCAGCGGTCTCCGACGTCCCGGACTGGAAGGAGATGCTCAACTGGAGTGCTCCGGTGCCGATCGGCCATCCACTCCGCCACCGCTTTCCCCACCGTTACGGCGACCCCACGCTGCCCGACGACGACCTACCGGGCACCACCGAGGTGCTGATGGAGTTCCACCGTGTCACGCTGGACCTGCAGCGCAGGGTGCTGAGGATCCTGGCCGTCGGTCTGGGGGTCGACGAGGGCTTCTTCGACGCCATGCTGCGTGACGGGGCGGCGCTGACCCGGGCCCTCCACTATCCGTCCATGGACCTGGCGCCCGGCGACGAACACGTCTGGGCCGCTGAGCACGGCGACATCAACCTCATCACCGCCCTTCCACGCGCCACTGCTCCGGGCCTGCAGGTGAAGACCGACGACGGTTGGATCGCCGCCACTCCACCCGACGGTCACGTCATCGTGAACACGGGGATCATGCTCGACCACCTCACGAACGGGTTGATCCCACCTGGAATCCACAGGGTGGTCTCGGATGCGCCCGGCGAACGCCACTCGGTGGTCCAGTTCTGCCACCCGACGCCGTGGACGATGCTGGCGCCGTTGCCGACGTGTGTGACCCCGGAGAACCCGTTGCGCTATCCGACGATCTCTGCGTCGGACCGCCTTGAGCAGGTCATCTGGGAGATCAACCTGGTGGAGGCCGGTCGCCGGGTGGACGACTGAGGCGGTGGCAGCCCCGATCGAACCGGGCGCCCCGGGCCGATCCCATGGGTCGGAGTAGGCGGCTCGTCACCCGGGGTCAGGTGACGCTGAAGCGAAATCTCAGTTCGGCACCTTCGAGGGTGACCACGACCGCGCCGTCGGAGTCGTCCTCGACGGGTCCGTAGACCACCTCGGTGGCCAGGACCTGACCGGCAACGTGGTCCTCGTGTACCCGGACCGCGTCCACCACGGCGTCGCCGCCATCGAGCACCAGTCGGATCCTGTCGGTCACCACCAGTTCGGCGTCGCGTCTGGCCTGCTGGACCTGGCGGACCACGTCACGTGCCAGGCCCTCCCGGGCCAGGTCAGCGGTGACCTCCGTGTCGAGTACCACGACAGCGTCGCCGCTACCGAGGGCAGCGGCCGTCACGCCCTCGGGTGACTCCACACCGAGTGTGAACTCGTCCGGCTGGAGAAGATGCCCGGCGACGGTCGCCGTGCCATCGTCGTGCAGTTCGTAGTCGCCTGACCGTGCCGCACCGAACACGGCCTGCACCTCTCCACCCAGACGGGGCCCCAGCGCACGCCCGTCTGGTCGCATCACGAACCGGGCATGGTCCGTCAGGTCGTCGGTCAGGACCACGGACTTCACGTTCACCTCGTCGACCAGCAGCTCGACGAGGTCGGCCAGGGACTCGGAGTCGGCGCCGGCCACGGTCAGCGACGACAGCGGTAGGCGTACCCGCAGGCCGTGGTCCTCCCGGAGTCGCAGGGTGGTCGAGGCCACGTCGCGTAGGCGGTCCATGCGCGCTACCAGAGCCGGATCCGACGGTAGGTCATCGGTATCGGGCCAGTCGGCCAGATGCACGCTGGATCCACCGGTGAGCGCCGAGTGGATCTCCTCGGAGACCATCGGGAGCATCGGAGCGGCCACCCGGCAGAAGGTCACGAGCACGGTGTAGAGCGTGTCGTAGGCGTCGCGCTTGTCGGCGTCGTCCGCAGTCGTGGACTTGCTCCAGAAGCGGTCGCGACTGCGCCGGATGTACCAGTTGTTGAGGGCATCGATGAAGCCCTGGAGCTCGTGGGTGGCGCCGGACAGGTCGTAGGCGTCCATCCGGTCAGCGACGGCCTCGACCAGCATCGAGGTCTTGGCCAGCAGGTACCGGTCCAGGAGGTGCCCGGAGTCGGAGCGCATGGTGGCCCTGTGCCCGTCGACATTGGCGTACAGGGTGAAGAAGCCGTAGGCGTTCCAGATTGGAAGCAGGACCTGGCGCACGACGTCGTCGATGCCGGAGTCCGAGATACGCAGGTCGCCGCCCCTCACGATGGTCGATGACATCAGGTACCAGCGCAGGGCGTCCGAACCCTGGTTGTCGAAGATGACCGATGGCTCCGTGTAGTTGCGCAGCTTCTTGGAGAGCTTGGTGCCGTCCTCGGCCAGCAGGATTCCGTGGCAGATGACGTTCTCGAAGGCTGGACGGTCGAACAGGGCGGTGGCCAGGACGTGCAACGTGTAGAACCAGCCCCGGGTCTGGTTGATGTACTCGACAATGAAGTCGGCCGGGAAGTGGTCGTCGAACCACTCGCGGTTCTCGAACGGGTAGTGCACCTGGGCGAAGGGCATCGAGCCCGACTCGAACCAGCAGTCCAGGACCTCCGGTACCCGGCGCATCGTCGACCTACCGGTCGGGTCGTCGGGATTGGGCCGGGTCAGGTTGTCGATGAACGGTCGGTGGAGGTCGTCGGGTCGGACCCCGAAGTCGCTCTCGATCTCATCGAGGCTGCCGTAGACGTCGATGCGCGGGTACGCCGGGTCGTCGCTGCGCCAGACCGGGATGGGTGAACCCCAGAAGCGGTTGCGGCTGATCGACCAGTCGCGCGCACCGTCGAGCCACATGCCGAACCGCCCGTCCCTCACGTGGGACGGGACCCAGTTGATCTCCTGGTTGGTCTCCATCATGCGGTCCCGGATATCGGTGACCTTCACGAACCACGAGGAGATCGCCTTGTAGATGATCGGCGTGTCGGTCCGCCAGCAGTGCGGGTAGTTGTGCTCGTAGGTGTCGTGGCGGACTACCCGACCGGCCTCCTTGAGGTGCCTGATGATCTCGGGGTTGGCGTCAAAGACGTTCAGTCCGGCCCAAGGACCGACCTGGTCGGTGAACCGCCCCAGGTCGTCAACCGGGACCACCTGACCGATTCTGATGCCGGCCGCCTCGCAGGTCGTCTGGTCGTCCTCGCCGAAGCCGGGGGCCATGTGGACCACGCCGGTGCCTTCCGATGCGTCCACGAAGTCGGCTCCGAGGATCCGGAAGGCGTCGACACGCTCAGCGAAGAAGTCGAACATCGGCGTGAAGGTGCGGCCCACCAGGTCGCTGCCGAGGCAGGTGCCGACGAGGGTCGTGCCCTCGAGTTCGGCCTCGTAGGTCTCTACGGCCTCGGACCCCAGCACGAACACCGTTCCGTCCGTCGACTGGAGAAGCGAGTAGGCCACGTCGGGTCCGACGGCCAGGGCCAGGTTCGATGGCAGCGTCCACGGTGTGGTGGTCCACGCCATGATCCGCATCGGCCCCGGGTCGCCGTTCAGTGGCGTCAGGTCGAAGGTCACCGTGATGGCGGGGTCCTGCCGGGGGCGGGTGGCGTCGTCGAGGCGGATCTCGAAGTTCGACAGTGGGGTCTCGGCACCCCAGGAGTACGGCATGACCCGGAACGCCTCGTAGACGAGGCCCTTGTCCCAGAGCTGCTTGAAGGCCCACATCACCGACTCCATGTAGGAGAGGTCCATGGTCTTGTAGTCGTTCTCGAAGTCGACCCACCGGGCCTGCCTCGTGACGGTCTTCTCCCACTCGCCGGTGTAGCGAAGCACCGACTCGCGGCACTGGGCGTTGAAGCGGTCGATGCCGTACTCGATGATGTCGGCCCGTCCGGAGACGGGGAGTTCCTTTTCCGCCTCCATCTCGGCTGGCAGGCCGTGGCAGTCCCAGCCGAACCGGCGCTCCACCCGTTGGCCCCGCATTGCCCGGTAGCGCGGGATCACGTCCTTCACGTAGCCGGTCAGGAGGTGGCCATGGTGTGGCATGCCGTTGGCGAAGGGCGGGCCGTCGAAGAAGACGAACTCTTCGTCGACCGGGCGGGCGTCGATCGAGTCGCGGAACGTGCCATCGGCCTTCCAGCGGGCCAGCACACGTTCCTCGATCGCCGGGAAGTCCGCCCGACCCGCCTCCGGATACGGGTTGGCCGACGTGCTGGCGGCGGTGGTGTGGTCGTCGGTCATGGCCGGGAGCAGGCTAGCGGCGCCCCCCGTCGGGCCTCTGCAGTCATGACGGTCGACGGGTCAGCGGGAGGCTGCCCGTTCCCGGAGCTCGAACTTGAGCACCTTGCCGCTGGCGTTCATGGGCAGTGCTTCGACCACCTCGATGTGGCGCGGGGCCTTGTAGTTGGCCATTTCGGCCCTGCACCAGGCGAGGATTCCGGCGGGGTCCGGGGCGGTGCCGGTGGCCGGGACCACGAAGGCCATTCCGACCTCTCCGAGACGCTCGTCGGGCACCCCGACGACTGCCACCTGGCCGATGTCGGGGTGGGCGCCCATCAACTGTTCGACCTCTGCCGGGTAGACGTTGAACCCGCCGTTTATGAACATGTCCTTCACCCTGTCGGTGATGTCCAGGTAGCCGTTTACGTCCATCACCCCGATGTCGCCGGTATGTAGCCAGCCGTCCGGGTCTATGGCCTCGGCCGTCTGGTCCGGATCATCCAGGTATCCGACCATCACGTTGTAGCCGCGGACCACCACCTCGCCCGGATGGCCCGCAGGGCACTGCGCTCCGTCCGGGTCGACGACACGGACCTCCACGTCGTCGATGGCCCGCCCGGAGGTGCTGGCAATGAGGGCCGGGTCGTCATCGTGGCGGCACATCGTGGCTATCCCCGAGGATTCGGTCAGGCCGTAGCCGGTCACCACCGTCTCGAAGCCGAGCTGGCTGCGCATGTCATGGATCATCTGCACCGGGATGGTCGCCGCTCCGGTTACGGCGAGACGCAGCGAGGAGAGGTCGAAGCCATCCAGGTCGGGGTGGTTCAAGATGGTCTGGTAGATGGCGGGAGGCCCGGGGAACATGGTGATGCGCTCCTCGCCGATTCGCCGCATCACCGATGGCACGTCGAACACCGGGTGGGGGACGAGCGTGACGCCGCGCATGAGGCAGGCGAGGATCCCGGAGTTCAGGCCAAAGGCGTGGAAGAACGGGTTGACGACCAGGTAGCGGTCCCCGGCCCGGAGCCCGATGACATCGCTCCACGACTCGAAGGCCCGACAGATCGCCGAGTGCCTGAGCATGGCGCCCTTCGGGGATCCGGTGGTGCCCGATGTGAACATGAGGTGGCAGAGGTCGTCGCCCTCGACCTCGGCCGATCGGGCGGCCCGGTCGGTGTCGTGAATGGAATCTCCGGCGGCCATGAACTCCTGCCATGAGGTGCAACCCTCGGGGACCGGGCCCCGCAGCACCACCACCTCGTCGAGATCGGCGCCCATGCCGGCGTCGCGCAGCAGGGCGACGTAGTCGGTGTCCAGGAAGTCGGTGACCGTGAACAGGATCCGGGCCGACGTGCGGTCCAGGAGGTGCCCGGCTTCACGAGCCTTGAAGCGGGTGTTGATCGGGACGAGGACCGCTCCGGCACAGTGGGCGCCGAGGGCGGCCACCGCCCATTCGGCCACGTTGGGGGCCCACACGGCGATGCGGTCGCCCGGGCCGATGCCCCTGGCCATCAGGGCCCTGGCCGCTGCGTGGATCTGGTCCCGGTAATCGACGAACGTCCAGCGCAGGTCGCCGTCCACGAATGCCTCGAGGTCGCCGAACCGCTCGGCGGCGTCGTCCACCAGTTGGGGGATCGTGGACCACGAAGCGCTCATCGGCCGGACCCTAAGGGGCGGCTCCAGACCAGTGGGCATCCGGGATGGTCAACCACGGGGTCGCCGGATCGGACGTCGGCGTGGTGGAGCTTGGTGGGTGCTCCGGGCCGGATCTCGTAGCGGACGCCATCGCCGCAGTAGCGCACCGAGACGGCACGCCGACGCATGGCGGCCGACCGGTTGGGCCCGGCGCCGTGGAGGGTGGCGGCATGGTGGACGATCACGTCACCGGGCTCGGCGGGAATGTGCGTCAGCCGGTCGTCCTCCGGATGGATTGCCGGGACGGCTTCGCCTTCGGTGTTCGGGAGTGGACCGGACGTCACAAACCAGTTGGGTCGGTACACGGTCCCGGAGAGGTGTGAGCCGCGTACGTAGACCATGGCGCCGGTGTCGACGGTGACCGGATCGAGGGGGACCCAGCAGGTGCAGATGCGTTCGCCGGACAGGTGGAAGTAGCCGAGGTCCTGGTGCAGGACCGTCGCCTCGACGGTTCCCGGCTCCTTGACCAGCACAGAGTCCTCGTAGAGGTGTATCCGGCTGGCATCCATGAGGGCTGCGGCGATGGCTGGCAGCGGCGAGGTGGTGGCGAAGGCGGCGAAGGCCCGGTGGTGCAGCCAGTGGTCGACACCGGACAGGAACCGGCCGCCGCCGGATTCCGGGTCTCCGGTTCCGCCCAGCTCGGCGCCGAGCGCTGTCATGTCGACGGTCGTCGACGGGTCGGCGATCGTCTCGTCGACCGGTCCGGTCAGGTGGTCCAGCCAGGAGGAAGGGAGGATTCCCGGGAGGTGGACGACACCGTCGGCGACGAACCGGGCGACCTCGTCATCGGTGACCGGCCTCAGGGGCTCGGCCGACGGCACCGACATGGTCCGGGGTCCTACTCCTCTTCGTCGGCAGGAGCTTCGTCGTCTGCGGGAGCCTCGTCCTCTGCGGGAGCTTCGTCGTCAGCGGCATCTGCGGCGGGAGCCTCGTCGGCCGTGTCTCCGTCTGTGGCACCGTCAACCGGTGCATCCTCGGCGGGTGCTTCGTCTTCGGTCGCATCGCCAGTCGGCGTGTCATCGGCCGATGTTTCGTCCGCAGCCTCGTCCGTGGCCTCGTCCGCAGCCTCGTCCGTGGCGACATCTTCAGCCGGAGCTTCCTCGGGGAGTTCCTCGCCGTCGCGCAGGCGCTGCCAGATGTCGACGGCGGACCGCCATTCGGCTTCGGCGGCAGCGACGGCCTCCGCTCCGCTGCCCTGGACCTGCTTGAGGGCGGCTGCGGTCTCGTCCTTGACCTTGGCTGCCTTCACCAGGTTCCGCTCGGCGGTCTTGGCAGCCTCGACAGCCTCGTTGCGGCGGTTGAAGAGGAGCAGGGCCTTCTGTGTGTCGTCGTCGATCTTGACCATGGCCCCATGATCGCCCGTCAGCGGCCGACTCGCACCCTCCCGGCCCAGATTCCGTTCGTTCCCACGGTCAGAGGAGGGGCCTTACCTGCTCGCCGAAGGCGGCAAGCTGGTCCAGGTACTCCTCCATGGTGCGGGCCCGGAACTTCAGGTGGAAGGTGTTTGCACCGACAGCGCGGTCGGCCCGGAGCTCCTCGGCGATCTTCTCCGGCGGTCCTGTCAGCCAGGCAGGCGGTAGGCCTTCTGGTGGTTCTCCGATGTAGGCCCAACCCGGCATGATCCCGATGTCGAATCCGACCCCGGAGCGTCCCGCCTCGTCGGCAGAGCGTCGGATGGTGTTGATGATCTCCGGGTACTGGTCGCGGGACGCACCCATCGGGATGTAACCGTCACCCCTGCGGCCGGTCCGCCGCCACGCCGCGGCCCCCGAGCCGCCCACCCAGATCGGAAGGTCGCGTGACGCCGGAGCAGGCGAGACCCCGACGTCGGCGTATGAGTAGGTCTCGCCGTCGTGGCTCACGTACGTGTCCGTGTAGGCGCCACGTACGGCATCCATGCACTCGTCCAGAAGTCGGCCCCGGCGGTGGTAGTCCACGCCGAGTGCATCGAACTCGGCTTCGACGTGGCCGGCGCCCACACCGAGGATGATCCGATCCCCGGTCAGGTGTGCCAGCGTTCCGAACGAGCTGGCTGTCAGGAGCGGATGGCGGTAGGCGGCGATCCAGACGACGGAGAGGAGGTGTATGGATGTGGTCTGTGCGCCCAGCCATGCCAGCGTTGCCACCGGGTCGTACCAGGTGGTCCGCATGCTGGCTGCGTAGTCGTTGTCGGGTACCGCCACGTGGTCACAGACGCCGATGAAGTCGAGGCCGGCGGCCTCGGCCGCCCGGGCCACCGTCACCAGGTCGTCGGGTGTTGCGTCGTCCTCCCACGGATCGACAAGCGTGCGGGTGAGGGTCTGGATCGGCAACTGGATTCCGTAGAAGGCTCCACCCTCCGGTACGAGGTTCGCCATGGTCTCCTCCTGGTTCGGCTGGGGTCGGGTACGTGGTCGGCTGGGTCGGCGGCTGGTCAGCCGGCAACTTCGGCCAACAGGGCGCGGGCACGGCGGGCTACGGGTTCGTCGACCATTGCGCCATCCACGGAGATGGCGGCGTCACCGCGGGCCAGCGCCTCCTCGTAGGCGTCGGCCACCTTCCTCGCCCAGACCAGTTCCTGGTCCGATGGGCGAAAGGCGCGATCAGCGAGGGGTACCTGCGCCGGGTGGATGCAGAGCTTTCCCGAGAACCCGAGCGCCCGGGCCTGCTCGGCCTCCCTGACGAACCGCTCCTCGTCACCGAAGTCGGCCACCACCATGTCGATGGCAGCGATGCCCCCAAGTCGGGCGGCCTGGGCGACCTGTGCTCTGGCGGTCTGTACCTCGAAGTTGTCCGTGCGTCGCACACCACCAAGGTCGGCCACATAGTCCTCGGCGCCGAAGTAGCACCAGCCGACCCGGGGATGTGTGGTGACCGTCCGGGCATCCATGACGCCGGCCACCGTCTCGAGTCCGGCGACGATCGAAAGGTCGGCGTGACCTGCGGCGTCGAGGGCAGCCACCACGGTGTCCACGTCGGCTGTCGATGCCAGCTTCGGGACGACCACACCGGCGAGGCCCTCGGGCAGTCCATCCAGTACGTCGTCGACGAAGTGGATGGTGTCGGGTGCGTTCACCCGCACGAAGAGGCGGACCTCGGAGGCGAGCGTCGGCGCCACCTCGTGGGCGACTGTCCGGGCCTCGACCTTGCGGTCCGCTGGGACGGCATCCTCGAGGTCGATTACAGCAGCGCTGGGGCTGGACCGGGGCAGCTTGGCGAGCACCTCGGGGCGGTTGCCGGGGGCGAACAGCAGGCTGCGTATGGCGAAGTCAACTGGTGCGGACACCTAGGCGACGCTAGCGGTAGCCGGACTGCGGGTCCCGATCAGGAGGTGTCTACCTGCGGTCAGCCGTCGGTCATGTCCCTGACCACGTCAGCCACGTCGGACATGGCCGACGGGAGGTCCTCGATGTCGAGTTCCACGGCGCCGTCGGCGGAGAGGAAACAGAACACGACCCTCTTCACGGTCAGGCCGGTGGCTCGCTCGGCTGCCAGGGCATATGTCGCCCCCTGGAGTCGGTAGCGGGAGGCCTTGGCCAGGCGATCAGCGTCGTCGACCACGGCGTCGGTCTTGTAGTCCACGATGACCAGCCCGGGTTCGT
>Ga0114997_10002193_pt1 | contig 15846 bp, 14 predicted proteins | sample ArcticOcean_MG_C_2_FD_87045 | JGI IMG/M metagenome (GOLD analysis project Ga0114997, IMG submission 87045) | Marine microbial communities from western Arctic Ocean - ArcticOcean_MG_CB4_136 | ecosystem: Environmental > Aquatic > Marine > Oceanic | place: Arctic Ocean: Canada Basin | collected... | reverse complement strand
GCGCCTGACCCATACAATAGGCACATACCCTGAGACATCCCTGGCAGAAGCTAGAGATGCACATACAGCCGCTAGGAGGCTAGTAAAGACTGGGGCCAACCCTACAACCATAAAGAACCAAGGGCCGGCAGCATCAAAGCCAATCAGCCGTTCAGTAGTATTTAAGGTCTGCGTGACCTCGATGCTGGCTAATCATTTGTAAACCTGCAGGCATGCTAGATTCCGTATAACCAAAGGGTAAGGGGACATATGATATCTAATGGTTCACACCACGTGACAGCAGTTCGTTGGCAAAGACCAAAGTCAGTTCTGTATAAGATACGCCATAATCCCGCATCGCAATTTTTGAGTAGGTGTGAGATGCGGCCCAAGCCATTGTCATGATCCGTCGCAAGAGAACAAAGGTTAAGAGCATTTGTTCTTCACACAGAGACAGAGTCGACACGCTGCGATATCCTTTGGCCCAAGCTGCCGCGCAGATATCGACGTCTTTGACGGTATTCACATCAGTTGCAGCGCACGCAAAATCGTACAAATACCAACCAAATCCACAATCATCAAAGTCCAACAAGACTGGCCCCGCTGCTCCAATGAGTAGATTAGCAGATTTTGCATCTCCGTGGATCAATCCAAACCTCTCAGCACCTGTGCCCCATGAAAGAAGACGTTTCTCTAGCACAGTGATGACTTTAGTGATCATCTCATGGCCTTCATTGGACAGCCCCATAGCATGACGCCAATCACCCCAAATTGCATGATCGCCAAGGCAATTTTTAAAATCCCAACGCTTACGCTGGAAACTGTATGGTGGGACCCAGCTTTTTGAATGAAGGTGCAACTTTGCCGTCATTACTCCCAGCATTTCCATAGATGGAAGCAGATCATTCTCAGCGTCTATAGGGACGCCTCTAATATATTCAAAGCCTACAATTGAACGGCCATCGGCCAGCATGTTGCGCAAAATACCTCTTGCTGTTGGGATTGGCCGCACCGTCTCTAAATCCGTTTCGGCTATTATCACGCCAAGCCAGGTTAGTTCAGCATCGATTTCAGCTGGTGTATTATAGCCTTGCATGTGCACACGCAGAATCAGCCTCGTGTTATCTTGTGGAGACTCAACCAGAAAAACTGCATTTTCAGAAAGGCTCAACAGTTTGATAGAACTTCCACGTGGGAAACCCCATTCAGGAAGTAGCTCTCGCATGGCATTAGCTGTTTCCTGTTCATTCCAGTTAGTCCCTATGGCAGCCCAATCAGTCATCATGACCCCAATTTTCTGGGAAGTTTAGTCAGGACCTCATCCAAATTTTCAATTACATAATCTGCATTTTCTTTTGAGAAAATTAGCGGAGGCCGGATCTTGATGATATTGCCGAACTCTCCAGCGGAACCGGTCAAAATACCACTTTCAACCAGTCCATTTACGACTGCCTGTGCAGCTTTATTATCTGGTGTTTTGGCATCTCTGTCCGATACAATCTCAATTCCAGCAAAAAGCCCTGCGCCACGCACATCTCCAATCATCTCATGTTGCTGCATCAGTCGCATCAGCCCAAAAAGCAGATGTTCTCCAACCTCTTGTACGTGCTCGGTCAGCCGGTCGCGTTGAATAATATTCAGCACAGTCTGAGCAGCGGAGATGGCAGTGCCACCTCCCGCAAAGGTGTTGAAATAATGTGACTTGTCATAGAATGCGTCGATCAGATAACCACGCCCAACGACTGCAGCGCAGGGCAGGCCATTCGCCATCGGCTTGCCCATCGAAACCAAGTCCGGGGTCAGGCCATGGCGCTGAAATCCCCACATGATCTCACCTAAGCGGGCAAACCCAGCCTGGACTTCATCAGCAATAAAAAGACCACCTGACTGATGCACAATCTTTTCAGCACTGCTTAAAAAATTCGTTGGATGTGGGAAAATACCCCCTGATTCAAAAATCGTATCAACAAGCAATGCCGCAAAACCAAAGCCTTTGCTTTCAAGGTCGTCAATCGCTTCTTGAAGGCCTTCAGTAAAATGGTTTAAGACTCCCTCTTCACCGAATCGATAGACGTCTGCTGGTTTAAGTACCCGAACATTAGCACCTGACGTTCCCCCAGCAAAGGGCGACAAGTCGTCAAGCAGCATAGATGTTCCATGATAGGCAAAGTTCGCAACAACGAACCCCGTTTTTCTAGTATGAGAGGCCGCTATGCGCAGAGCAAGTTCATTGGCTTCCGTACCACTGCAGGTAAAGCCTGTTTTATTTAGGTGTTCAGGAAAAGTTCCAATCAACTCCTCCGCATAATCCAAAACAAGTTCGTGTACATAACGAGAGTGCGTGTTTAATGTCGCCGCTTGCCTGCATATCGCCTCGACAACTTCTGGATTGCAATGCCCTACAGGCACAGTGTTGTTATACGCGTCCAGATAGGTCCTCCCATCTCGACCATGGACCCATACCCCTTCAGCACGCTCAAGAACAAGAGGGGTACGGTAAAATGCCAGAGAATTGCTTGCAAATAAACTTCGGCGCTTTGTTTGAAGTTCAGCGTCTGTGAGGCTAACTGTGGGCATAATCCTGATCTCCTGAATACGTATTTCTTTGGAGGCATTTAATTTAACTGTTTCTAAATGATACAGCAGAGATAAACCATTCCACAGGCATGGTTGAAATTAGACGGCCACAAAATCTGTGGCCGTCAGTTTTTTTACTTCTTAAGGTTAACCCACATCTGGTCATAAACTGCTTGAGTAGACTCATCACAAACTTCAATGAAACTAGCAGGGCCTGCACTTGCTGGCGCATTTGATTCAGGTAGAGTGCGAAGTGCTTCATCAAGCAGGGGACCAACTCCCTTAACACCTGCTGAGTATTGCGTCCAATTTGTCAGTGCTGCAACATTCTCGGGCACAAGAAGGAAATCCATGAATTTTAAAGCATTCGTCCGGTTTGGAGCGTCTTTTAATAGAACAACATTGTCCATCCAGGCAATATAGCCCTGTTTAGGAAAGGCATATTCGACATTGGCACCTTCTGCCCGTGCTTTTGCATTGAAACCATTATAAATCATACCCACATCAGCTTCACCAGAAACCAGAACTTCTTTGGCAGTGTCTGAGTTGAACGATGCCCAGTGACCTTTGGCATTTTGCAACATTTCATTCATAGCCTTTAATTGCTCTCGATCAGTCGAACATTGGGGCATATCCATATGGATAGATGCTAGCGTCATAACTTCGCCTTGGCTGTCTAACATATTAATTTTGCCTGAAAGTTCTGCTGGCGGGTTAAAAATAATATCAGTGGTTTGGATATTGCCTGCATAAGAATCTCGGTTCACTGCAAAGCTAGTTGAACCCCACTGGTAAGGAATAGAGTGCTTGCGGCCAGGATCAAATGATACATCCAACCACTGAGGTTCGATGTTTCCGATATTAGAAAGTTCCCCTTCAGCAATAGTACCGAGTAAACCAGCCTCAGCCATGATTTTGACCATATAGTCTCCAGGTACTGAAACATCATAAGTGCCAAAACCGCCAGCCTTAAGTGACGCTAACATCGCTTCGTTTGAATCAAATGTATCCATCACTACTTCAATATCAGTTTCGGCGGTAAATTTATCTACCAGCTCCTGGGGAATGTATTCAAACCAGTGATAAACCACTACTTTACCCTCAGCAAAAGCTGCGTTTGCCGCCACGCTCAACACTGCAGCAGTTATTGTTGTTTTAAGTAAGTTTTTCATTTTCATTTCCTTTAATTATTTTTTATTATCAAATTTACTTACGAAGTAGCTAATAGCTACCATTACAGTGGAAAGCCCCAACAGCAATGTAGAAATTGCCATAATATTGGGCTTCATCCCTTGTTTGATTGATCCAAAGATCGCTGTCGGCAGGGTTTCAATACCCGCACCTTTAACGAAGTTCGTAATGATGAAGTCATCCAAGCTAACGATAAATGCCAGAAGAAAACCCGAAATGATTCCAGGCATCATCAGTGGCATCAAGATTTTGGTGAAAGCCTGACGCTTGGTTGCGTATAGATCCATTGCTGCCTGTTCATAGGTATCTTCAATCCCCTGCATACGAGCTTGTATCGGAAGATATGCAAAAGGAATACAAAACGCAGTATGAGCAACAATGATAGTCATCATTCCACGATCAAAGTTAATTGCATTAAAGAATATTAATGTTGCAACAGCAGTCACTATTTCTGGCACCATCAACGGAAGAGAGATCAGACCATACGAAGCACGTCGCAATTTGAACTGTCCACCTCGAACCATGCCTGTTGCTGCTAATACAGCAATTAATGTCGAAACTGTTGCGGCAATAATCGCAATGATGAACGAGTTGGCTGCCGCAGATTTAAACGTAGCCGACTGCGGTCCAACAAACACGTCAGCATACCAGCGCAAGCTAAAGCCGCTCCAGTTTGTAAGTGATTGTGATGCGTTGAAGCTATAGATAGTTACTATAATTAATGGCACATAAAGTATAAACAGACAAAGAAACGTGACGTGGCGAAAACCAGTAAATGTTTTGATATTATATCTTGCGTTGGCCACTAGCTTGCACCCTTCACGTAATTAGCCTGGTGACGCGCGACCAAAATCAAAATAATTAAAACCATAGTAAGCAAGATCATCGACGCCGCTGCACCAAAAGGCCAATTACCAGCGTTTCCTTTAAATTGCTCCTCAATCAACGAACCAATCATAAAGTTTTTTGCACCACCTAAGAGGTCGGGTGCCAAAAATGAGCCCATTGAAGGGACGAAAACTAAGATACAGCCTGCTATCACCCCAGGTTTTACTGCGGGCAAAAGAATGCGACGTAATGTAGTGAGTTTATTGGCATAAAGATCAGCTGCTGCCTCTGACATGGTAAAGTTATAGCGCTCGACCGCAGCATAGATTGGCAATACCATAAAGGGTAAATAGGAATAGAACAGTCCTAACTGCACTGCTAAATTGGTATTAATGATGTGAAATGGACTATCAATCAGGCCAAAATTCATTAGAAAGTCATTTAGTGGACCTTCATCCCGTAGTAAAAACTTCATCGAAACAGTCCGGATCAGCAAGTTTACCCAGTATGGAATAGTAATTAAAAATACCCAGATAGGTCGTGATTTTTCTGGCTGTGTAGCAATAAAATATGCTGTTGGAAAACCAATCAGTAAACTCATTAGCGTCGCTGCACCTGCCTGCCAAATCGATCGCCAGAAGATTGAAATATAAGTCCACTCGATTTTTGCAGGCTCATCACCAAACAGCCCACGATCAAAAAAGAATTGATCATAAGCTGCCAAGTTGAATTCCCAGACAACACCACCCCTGAACTCTTTGGTCAGAAATGAATAGATCAACATTATAAATACTGGCAAGAGAACAAATATTCCAAGTGTAGCCCAAGCTGGCAAAAGCAACCAATGACGCGTCTCTGCGTAAGTATCTGTTGTTACGCCATCATCATTTGTCTCCCCACCAGTCATCAATCAACTAGGAGGCGAGCTGCCCCCAACTCCATATTAATATAGACTTCACTACCAGGCTCAAAGATCCGCTTGTTACCGCGTTCGGAGTTTGATGTGCGGACTGTAAAGCCAGGTCCCTCACCCAGGTCGATCAACGTTGAGATGTCAGTGCCAACAAAGATATTTTCAAGCACCTTACCTTTAAACCCCTCCGCATTGGTGGGCTGATCAGTGATAAATAATCGTTCGGGTCGCACTGATAAATGCACTTTATTTCCGACACTCACCCCATCAACAGCAGGGCAAGTTAATATATGGCCACCGACAAGATGACAAGTTGCAAGTCCATCATTGATGGCATGGACAGAGATCTCCAAAAGGTTGGTTTCACCGATAAAGTCTGCTACAAACTTATTATGGGGGCGTTCATATATGTCACGAGCTTCACCAAGCTGTTGAACCTCACCAGATGACATGACTGCGATGCGATCTGACATTGTAAGCGCCTCTTCTTGGTCGTGAGTAACAAAGATAAAAGTGATCCCTGTTTCACGTTGGAGGTGCTTTAGCTCAAGCTGCATTGTCTTACGTAATTTACGGTCAAGTGCCGAGAGTGGCTCATCAAGCAGTAGCAGCTTTGGCTTAGGTGCAAGTGCTCTCGCTAACGCAACTCGCTGCTGCTGACCACCAGAGAGCTGTGACGGCTTACGCCCAGAAAACTGAGACAATTGAACAAGCTCAAGCACTTCACTCGCTCTGGTCTCAGCTTCAGGTTTGGAGCTTCCACGCATTTCAACTCCAAACGCGACATTCTCCAAAACTGTCATATGAGGAAATAGCGCATAGTTTTGAAAGACTGTATTTACCGGACGTTTGTTTGGTGGAAGCGCAGCAATTTCATCACCATAGAGAAAAATATCACCTTCTGTTACATCCTCAAAGCCCCCAATCATACGCAACAAGGTTGTTTTTCCACATCCTGAAGGACCAAGAAGGGTAAAAAATTCGTTGTCATAGATCGATAATGAGATCTTTTTCAATGCCGTAAAGTCGCCATAACGCTTGACTGCATCACGGACTTCAATTGCAATTTTTCTACTTTCTGACACTAAAATACGCCTAATTTGATTTATGAATAAGCATAGTTACTGCATGGTAGAGTGTAAAGAATAAAGTTTCTTGGTGTGGGTTAGGTTAATCCTAAGCTACACTTCTGGCGATTATCCACTGTATCTATAGACATCATAATCAATCCGCCGCCAGTTGTGTAATCTCTCGGCGAAATGGCAAAGTGTCATAAATATCTTCCGCGTCCAATTCACGAGCATAACGGTGCCCAGCATAGGTCGCCCACGCAATTGGCCCCGGTGCATTAGCATCGCCAATAATCTCTACTGATTTGATCCCCGCATCTACCCATTCCTTTTCACGTGCCTTAAGATCGGTAAAGATGGTATTAGTTTCTTGCCGCGAAGCCACCATGACTAAGGCATCGCATTCATAACGCTTAGTTTGCCCCGTATAAACACAATTACTAACCACGTAGCCTTCGTAAATTTCAACAATTCCACGGTTCAATATAATATCCACTCCAGCGTCAACTAACCTTGGATGAATTGCTCTTTGTTCAAGCGTATTGTTGGTCCAATCTGATACGTAGGCTGACGGGGTAATCAACGTAACATTCGCACCGTTTTTTGCCAAAAGTTCAGATAAAACACCGCCCATATAGTAGTGGTCATCGTCAAACACAATGACTTTGCCTTGAGGAACAGTCCCATCCATTAGATCATCAGGTGTGTATACCTTGGCACCTTCTTCAATTGGCATCGGTACTACGTGTTGGCGGGATACTCCATCTGCACGCCATTTTGCACCAGTTGCTATACAAACATTTTCAAAGCCAAATTCCAAAATACTGTCTGCGTTCAATTCACTTTCTAGATATATGTTGACATCTGAACGTTGTGATAACTGGTATTGACGGTAGTCAACTACCCGGCCCCACGCAGACAAACCTGGCAGTTTTGCCTCACGCACTACTCGACCACCAATCTCAGTCTTTGCCTCGGCGACAGCTACCTCATAGCCACGACGGCACAGTGCCCAAGCCGCTTCTAAGCCAGCAGGACCAGACCCAACAATCAGCACATTATTGCTATCACCTTTCTCGTTCATTTTTTCAGGATGCCAGCCTTTTCGCCATTCTTCCATAAAGGTTGGATTTTGGGTGCATCGGCTGATCGACATGGTCATGTCACCAGTAATACAAATATTGCAGCCAATACACTCGCGGATGTCTTCGATCCGACCTTCTTCAATTTTCTTGGGCAAAAACGGATCAGCGATGGATGGACGTGCGCAGCCAATAAAATCTAACGTACCAGATTTTATCATCTTAACCATAACATCTGGATTCGTAAAACGGCCTACACCAACAATTGGTTTATTAGTCAACTCATGTATGCCTCTAACTAAATTTTCTTGTGCACCCTCTTCCTTAAAGCGGGACGGGCCCGAACAATCTTCCCATGTTCCATGAGCTAAATCCCACAAATCTGGCAAGTCCTTATTCATCTCAATGAAATCACGGACCTCAGCATTAGAAAATCCAAGTTTACCAATTGTTTCGTCTAAACTAACACGCAAAGTGATTCCCATGGAGTCTCCAACTGCGTCCCTCATATCAGAGATAACTTCGTTAACAAATCGCGCACGATTCTCTAAGCTACCTCCATACTCGTCAGTCCTTTGGTTGGTCGCTCGACTGAGGAAATGCTGGAATATGCCAAAGCCATGAGCACCATAAAGGCAAACCAAATCAAAGCCTGCATCCTTTGACCGTTTTGCAGCATTAACGAACCAGCGCCGCAAATCTTTGATATCTTTTTTGTCTAGTGCACGGGCCTGGATTGGGTCATTAGTAAAAGTTCGAATTGGCATAGCTGATGGCGCTAAAGGCACTTCTTTAGAATAAAAATTAGGACCGTTGATGCCAGAATAGGCCAACTGGATACCAGCCAGAGCACCCGTTGTTTTCATCTTCTCAGACATCTTCCGCAACATGGGAATGTCCTTATCTTCCCAAAGTCGCAGTTCAATAAACGGCGTGATTTCTGAGGTGTGATGAATCTCACATTGCTCGGTAAAAATAACACCCCAACCGCCCTCAGCTTTAATTCCCCGCATCTCAGCCGCTGCAGAAGGATCACGGTAACCACCCCCATTGCAATGAGGCACCTGATATAGCCTATTCTTGGCAATGACTGGTCCGATCGCCATGGGTTCAAAAAGAATGTCGTAACGTGGATCTCGCAATTTAGCCTCCAAAAATCTACTCTTTTTTAAGGTAGCAAAGCTGAGTAGATTAAAAGCCTCACTTAGCAAAGTGTTAAGTCAACGCATAACCTAACCGGCAAGTTTTGGGAACTCACCTATATCGTTTTGATGTTTACAGTGACTGACGAATTCACGGACCACATTAGCTCTTTCAGCGTCAGTTGGCATAAGCAACCCTAGTTGCATGGGCCTAACTGGACCACGAAGCGGTATGTACTTTAAGGGCTTCCCATCCGGCGAAAGAGCGCTAAGTGGTCTCACATTTGCAATTGAATATCCAAATCCATTTGCAACCAAACTACGCATCACAGCCATATCTCGAGTACGCTCTGTTATGTTTGGCTTTGCACCCAATTTTACAAAAAATGATATAAAATATTCAGAGCTAAAGGGCAAATCAAGCAGGACCATAGGAAAATCAATCAACTCTTTAACTGATATCGTTTCTTGACTAGCCAACTGGTGACTATCGCTAACCACTACATAAGGTGGCAGCTCTAGAAGACTCTCAAAAACAAGATCTGCTGGCAAATTTAAGTCATAGGTCAATGCAACATCAATTTCGGCGCGGCGCAGTGCACTGAATATCTCAGCCTGGTTTAACTCCGATTGTGTGATACTTACATTCGGAAAGGCTTCTTCAAATCTACGTCGAACTGAGGGAAGAGCAAGCTGAGCAAAAGTCACTAGACAACCAATATGTAATGGTCCTCGTACTGTTCCAGATATATCACCCGCAAGATCCACAAGATAATTAGATTCATACAGAATGAGTTTGACCTGCGTCAGCATTCGTCTGCCCGCTTGTGTCAACGAAAGCCCATGGGCGTGCTGGCGGACGAAAAGTGGAAGACCAAATTCGCTTTCTAATTGAGTAATTGCAGCAGAAATTGAAGGTGATGAAACATTCATCTTTTCAGATGCTTGTGTAATAGTCCCAGCCTCACCGACAGCAACAAAATATTCCAACTGACGGATTGTGAATCTCAATGGCATATATAGAATACCTCAGCAATCAGAAGTTGTTTCAGGGTTGATACTTAATCCAAGTTGTTTTCAAAGCAGTGTATTTATCAATAGAATGTAGCGACAAATCACGGCCAAAGCCAGATTGTTTCATTCCACCAAATGGTGTCATAGCGGACAAAGCATCGACTGTATTTACTGAAACGGTTCCCACCATCAGCTTATCCGATACACGATGCGCCCTGCTCAAATTGTCTGTCCAAACAGATGCTGCTAATCCATAAATACTATCATTGGCCATCTGCACAGCCTGCTCTTCACTGTCAAAGGAAATGATCGATAGAACTGGACCAAAAATCTCATCTTTAGCAAGTGGGTTATCATGCGAGACATCATCAAAAATCGTCGGTTGCACAAAACTACCTTTCCCATCGATTTTAACCTGCTCACCACCAACAACCAAATTGGCACTATTTTTACCTTCTTCAATAAATCGCATAATCTGTTTGGTCTGAGACTTGTCTACAATAGCACCCATTTTAGAGGTTGGATCAAGAGGATCACCAGGCTGTGTGACTTGGGCTCGCTCAATTAACTTTTCGACAAATTCATCTTTAATAGAACGTTCAACATATAGCCTTGAGTTGGCTGAACAAACTTCGCCCTGATTAAAAAAGATACCAAAAGCTGCCATGTCGGCAGCAGTATCCAGATCTCCACAATCTGCAAAAATAAGATTCGGACTTTTGCCACCTGTTTCGGGCCAGACCTGTTTCAAGTTAGATTGACCCGAATACTGCATAAACATTTTACCAACATCGGTTGAACCAGTGAAGGCAATGCAATCAACATCCATATGTAACCCAAGTGCTTTACCAGCCGTCACTCCATACCCTGGCAACACATTAAATACGCCATCGGGAACGCCTGCCTCAGATGCCAGTTCAGCCAATCGTAGTGCGGACAATGGCGATTGCTCAGCCGGCTTCAAAACAACAGAGTTACCAGCAGCTAAGGCTGCAGCAGCCTTCCACGTCGCCATGTCTAGCGGGAAATTCCAAGGTGTGACAGCACCGACTACCCCTAAAGGAACCTTTCTAATAAATGCCAATTCACCAGGCCCTGTTGGGGCAATCTCGTCATAAACCTTATCAATTGCTTCTGCATACCATTGGAAGAAATGTGCTGATCCAGGTGCATCAATCGTAACAGCGTCTGTCACTAATTTACCCATATCTAGACTATCAAGCAGCGCCATTTCCTCAAGATTTTCACGTATTAGTTCCGCCAGCTTTAACATGACAGCCTTGCGATGAGCAGGATCTGCACGTGACCAGCTACCAGCTTCAAACACTTTACGAGCTGATGCAACAGCGCGGTCAACATCTTCTAAGTCGCATTCAGCGACTTCAGTCAAGATGGCATCAGTTGCTGGGTTGATACTTTTAAATGTCTTACCAGATGCAGCATCTACAAATTTGCCATTGATAAAAGCCTGATTACAAAAACTTAATGCGTTTGCTCGAGACTTCCATTCTTCGTGTGTGTAGTTCGCCATTTTAATACTCCATCTTCATTGGTTGCCTAGAACACCGTAAGACGGCGTTTCGAGTGGATCCAGCGCGCGTTTAATGTAGGCATCAAGCTGGGGTTTGTAAATCTCCCAAAGGGTTGAAATAGTTTCTATTGGACATTCCTCAGTCCAGTCACAACGCAAGTCAGCAATTGGCCAACTGACTTTGTCGAGAATTTTTATGCCCGCAGAATGGATTGGCCCATCTTCGCCGCCAGCATCCAGTGCACCCTGCATAGCCGCTATTAACCGATCACCAATATGTTTCTTTGCAGCCAAAAATTCATCTACTATAACTTGGGGTATCCCATCATTGGAAAGCAAGTTGCCACCTGAAGCAACATTTAGTGCATTAGCTTGCGCCCAAATACCTAAAGAATTTGGTCCTGAATGGATGGCTGTGCCCCCAAACTTATCAACCACCAACACCTGACGATAATCTACAAATTTTCCATATTTCACGATCTCTTCGGTTACTTCACAAGCAGTTAAGCCACGTTCCATCATATCAAGCGCCAGAGGAACAAGTGATGGATCCGTAATATTTTGTGACGCTACAGCACTAACACCCGCGCGAGCATAGGAACAGCGCGCAGCGACCGCTGGCGACGAAGAGGTAATTGCCAAGCCGAACATTCCGGTTTCTTTGCAGCGAGCAACTAGGGAAAAAGTCATCAATTTAATCTGGAATAACGGCAGTGCCGTCAATCTCTACAAGCCATTCAGGTCGAGCAAGAGCCTGAACCACTAGGCCAGTCGAGCATGGGTGCACCCCTTTTAAGTATGAACCCATCGTTCGGTAAACTGCCTCACGGTGGCGAACATCAGTTATATAAACTACAACTTTCACAAGATGCTCCATGTGGCCACCAGCTTCTTCGATAAGCTGCCTAATATTTTGCATAACTTTGTGAGTTTGCTCAACCGGATCATTGCTATCGAGATTAATTCCATCGTCAAGATTTTGTGGGCACTGTCCTCGCAGATAAACAGTTTTGCCACCATGTGTTACCACAGCCTGACAAAGATCATTATCCAAGTTTTGTTCTGGATATGTGTCAGATGTATTAAATGTGCGAATGCGCGTATGTATCATTTGGTCTGTTTCCATCATTTCGGCGAAACTGGTTGCTAGTGTTGAAGACCCAGTTAGGCTAAGAATTGTTATGTTTTTACATTACTATTTTTCAGCGACCTTAGCCAGAGCGGCAGCATGATACTCAAGGTATTTGCTTTTTGTATGAATTTGGTCAGCAAGGTGCTTTGCATCGTGCCAAACACCCCAAATAAAAGAAGATCCTCGGCGAGACTGCCAGGGTAGCCCAAGAAAATAGATGCCAGATTCGTCGGACACACCACGCTGGTGCTTCGGCACGCCAGACTCATCAAACGCATCTACTTTCAGCCAACCATAGTCACGTGCATAACCAGTGGCCCAAATAATAGTTGTTATCCCAGCCTCAGCTAAATTCAGCTCGCTAAGTGGGTAGGTCATACACTCTGGGTCTTTTGCAAATGTTCTGGCTTCAGGTTCTTCTGGTAAGTCAATGCCATTTTGCTTCACATAATCATCAGCGGCATCAAGCATGGAGAGATAGCTTGCGTCTCCCTCTGCAATATTGTGGTTAAGGTCATCTGCAAGCGACAAAATGCCGTCAGCATAAGACTGAGTAAAGCCCATTAGTGTTATTCCGCGCCCAGCCAAATGACGAAAATCAATCGTACTGCCACCATTTGCACCGCTCACTGAGATTGTGATGTGCTCCTTTCCTGGTTCCATAGCAGGGACATCCCAAAGTCCTAAAACACCAAGCCACCAACAGTAGTCGCGCCCCCTGTAAGCACGTGGAGGGCGATCATGGGGACCTATGGAAAGATAGGTCTTTCGCCCTGATTCCAATAGCTCTTGTGCAATTTGTGCTCCAGACGAACCAGAACCAACAACAAGTACTGCGCCCTCAACCAACTGATGAGCATTCCGGTATTCATAGGAGTGTATTTGAATGACATCGGCGTGCTTGGGAACAACTGGGGGAATTACCGGTTTCTGAAACGCCCCGGTGGCACAAACGATATTGTTAGCCTCTATTACACCATCGGAAGTTTCCACACGAAAGCTGCCCACACCTTTAATGCGCTCTGCTTTGATGACTTCAACACCAGATTTAATAGGCGCTTTAATTTGATCTGCATAGGCTACAAGATAATCAGCGACTGACTCTTTTGATGGGAACTCATCAGGCCCAACATTTTTAAACTCAAGTCCTGGAAAACGATCATGCCAAGCTGGCCCATTCGCAACAAGGCTATCCCATCTGCCACTGCGCCAGCTTTCAGCAATTCTATTCTTCTCCAAAACAAGATGAGAAACACTCGCGTTTGTCAGATGTTCACTCATAGCAACGCCGGCCTGCCCACCACCGACAACTAGTGTATCTATTTTTTCAACTGCCATGCCTGAACCCTTCCTAAATTTTATCCAGTTATTGAGAGCGTCCCCTCGTAAAGGAGAGGTAAAAATGTTTACACTACTCTTTGATGAGTTCAAGCGCATTCCCAACTTCTTAAGTTGCAGATTATCATCTTCCGTTGGCAGGCAAAACTACCTTCTTGCTCACCGTTGCTTCGGTTTTTCCTAAGCTAAGCTAACCCAAACTATTGCAAACTATACGTTCTAGGTGCCCAGGAGAAATTACCCACTCGAACAAGCAGCACCTATAATATTAATGTTTGAGGCGCTCATATTGAACACATAGCAAAGGTGCTTAGGCTCGATACAGGACATTTTAGTTGAAATAGGGATGTGGCAGTCTAAGAATCGATATTTTACAATAGCTATTTGGCAAGTCTGCGTCAGCCAATAGGAAGCGCCTTAGATATACATGATGAAACCAATTCCTAACACAGACCGCCGCGTGGCAAACATTTTTGAAAGCGTGTTCACGCCAATTCCATCAAACGGCAAACCTGACGGTGAGGTGTTGCAACTCAATGATTACAAACCGTTAGCCAGTGGCTTTTATATTTATAAAATGGAACCAGGTGCAGCAACTGTTCGCACAAACACACAGGTGACAAGGAATTCTTGATCATCCAAGGGGACTTAAAAGATCATGACGGCTCTGAATATGGCCCGGGTCCTCTGGTTTGGCTTCGTGATGGCACTGTGTATAATTCAACAACCAAGAATGGCTGCCTTATCGCGGTCTACGCCTTAGAAGCTGATTTGATAGCTAAGGGAACTTCAGTTTCATGATTAAATCTGAGCAGAATAGCCTATGTTATATACGCCTTACACTTGCCACCAAAAGCATCTAATTCAATATGTTAATATCCAGTAATAAAGCATATCAAAGTAAATTTTATCTTTGGAAATAAAAATATGAAACTAGCAATATTTCAAGGGCAGAGCATAGTTTCAGATGTCGGGTCTAATCTGCAAAAGATGGCTGGTGTCATTAATGCAGCTGCGGCACAGGGTGCTGACATCATTGTTTTCCCAGAGCTGTTTTTAACTGGTTACAACATGAAAAATAAAACATCATCGCTAGCCGAACTAGTCGATGGTCCTTCGTCAGCAACCATAAAAAAAATGGCTATAAGGCATAACATTGGCGTACTTTATGGATACCCAGAAAAGGTTGGCGAAGAGTGCTTCAATTCAGCTCAAATGATAAACGCAAGTGGTGAGTGCATTAGTAATTTTCGAAAAAATCATTTGTTTGGTCCAATGGAGAAAGAATTTTTTACCCCTGGTAATGATATAGCTCTATTTAATCTTGGTGGGCTTACATTTGGAATTCTAATTTGCTATGACATTGAATTTCCTGAAATAGCACGAAAGTCAGTTTTATCAGGAGCCAGTGTTATTTTAGTCCCAACAGCAACCGACTCACCCTATGAAGAGGTGGCGACTACAGTTGTTCGTGCCAGAGCATATGAAAATCAAGTGTTTGTTGCCTATGTCAACCACTCAGGGATTGAAGACGATATCACTTTTATTGGGACCAGCGGTATTATAGGACCAGATGGAAAAGACATCTGCAGAGCAGGGCAACACAATGAGGCCTTGATGGTGACAGAGATTAATCCAGAGGCCTTTGCTTTATCAATTTCACAGAATACTTACCTACAAGATAGACGACCAGAACTTTACATTTAGTTATTTAAGCGTGATTAATTATGGGAGGTGTTGGAGAATATAAAGCTGTATTGAGTCGGCTTATAAAAGGCTAAACTAAGGAGCCAAAGAACAACTCAAAAAGAACTCATCAATAGACCTAGCTCTGCTATGAAGCTGAAAGGGTATTAGGTTAAGAAAGAAAGAAAAATGACGGTCTATCTGACGGTTCCATTATTTGTAATAACGAAAAAGGTCTTATAAAACAGCGCCTTATAAAATAAAATGGCGCGCCCGAGAGGATTCGAACCTCTGACCGCTCGGTTCGTAGCCGAGTACTCTATCCAGCTGAGCTACGGGCGCTCAAAAAATGGCGGAGAGGGT
>Ga0114997_10002192_pt1 | contig 15862 bp, 19 predicted proteins | sample ArcticOcean_MG_C_2_FD_87045 | JGI IMG/M metagenome (GOLD analysis project Ga0114997, IMG submission 87045) | Marine microbial communities from western Arctic Ocean - ArcticOcean_MG_CB4_136 | ecosystem: Environmental > Aquatic > Marine > Oceanic | place: Arctic Ocean: Canada Basin | collected... | reverse complement strand
TTAATCATTGAAAAAATAAATATTTCAAATTCTTATCTAGAAATATTTAATTCTCAAAAAAAAGCTATTAGAAAATTAAACTTTTGGATTGAAAAATTTTGTTTGTGCGTTAATCACACTTCAATTAAAGTTAATTCTGGAAAATCTTGTTTTTCATATATTACAAATAAATGTAATGGAGCGTGTAATGGAAGTGAGTCTTTTAAATGTTATAACTTAAGAATTACTTCTCTAATCCAAAGTTTATCTTATAGTCATAAAGATTTTTTGTTAATTGACAAAGGGTATAATTCTAATTTAAAAAGCTTTATTTGGATAGAAGATTTTAAATTAAAGGGTTACGGGTATTTTAAATTAAATCATCAAATTAATAATAGAGAACTTCTGAGTAAATTAGTGGTTAGTGTAAAAGAAACTTATAAAATAAAAAAACTTATAAAATCATTTATTTCTAAAAAAAAATATAAAAACCTTCTAGAGCTGGACTAATATATTTTGTAACACTATAATATTCATTAAAATATAAATTTTGAAAGAAAATAAAAAAAATTATTTAAGACATAAGCTTCACGAATTAATTTATGAAGCTGACACCAAAAGTGGCAAAGTCTTTGACTTAACTGTTCTTGCACTTATTGTGTTAAGTGTCATTTTGGTAATGATTGAAAGTGTTGACTCATTAAATGTTAAATATTATGCAGAATTAAATTTTTTAGAATGGTTTATTACTATCTTTTTTACAATAGAATATATTTTAAGAATATTGGCTGTAAAAAAACCTTTTAATTTCATATTTAGCTTTTACGGAATTATTGATTTCGCTTCAACTATACCTAAATATCTTTCATTATTTATAATCGGAACAAATTCACTAATTGCCATCAGAGCATTAAGACTTTTAAGAATATTTAGAATATTAAAACTCACAAGATTTATTGGAGAATCTAATTTTCTAATTAATGCCTTAAAAGCAAGCAGAGCAAAGATTTTAATTTTCATGTTCACTATTGTTCTATTATGTATAATCTTAGGAACAGTAATGTATTTAGTTGAAGGGCCTAAAAATGGATTTTTAAATATCCCTATAAGCATTTATTGGTGTATTGTAACTATGACCACAGTTGGTTATGGAGATATTATTGCTGCAACTCCATTTGGGCAATTTATAGCTTCAATTATAATGATTTTAGGATATGGCATAATTGCTGTCCCAACTGGAATAGTGTCTGCTGAATTAAGTAATCAAAAAAAATCTACTATTAAAAATACTCAATGTTGTCAATTTTGTATGGACGATTCACATTTGGATAAAGCAAAATTCTGTCATAACTGTGGAAAAACACTTAATGATGAGTTTTAAAAAACTTTTTCATATAACTGGTCCAACATCTTCAGGTAAAACTTTATTAGCAATAAAGTTAGGTAAGCGTTTAAATGCTCAGATAGTTTCTTGTGATTCGAGACAGTTTTTTAAAGAAATGAAAATTGGAACAGCCGTTCCTTCTGAAATTCAACTATCTCAGTGCGTTCACCATTTTATTCAACATAAAAGTATTACTGATGATTATAATGTTGGAAAATATCAAAAAGATGCAATTTTTCTTTTAAAAAAATTATTTAAAGATAATCAGTATTTAATTCTAGTAGGAGGATCTGGACTATACGCTGATTCTGTAATTTATGGATTAGATGATTTTCCTGAGCCAATACCAGAAATAAAAAAAGAGTTAAGAGAAATATTGAAGACTAAGGGATTAGTCTATTTGCGAAATTTACTTAAAGAAAAAGATTATAAATATTATAAATATGTAGATTTAAATAATACTCATCGAATCATTAGAGCTCTAGAGGTCTGTTTCTCTTCAAATTTACCATATTCTTCATTTATTGGGAATAAAAAATCCCCTGATTTTTTTAAGACTGCCACTATAAGAATTAATATAGAAAGAAAGACTCTTTATGAAAAAATAAATAAAAAAATTGATCAAATGATATTAGATGGACTTGAAAATGAAGTAAGGTTTTTATCTCATTACAAGTCTTTAAATTCAATGCAAACAGTCGGATATAAAGAATGGTTTGCATATTGGGAAAATCTAAGCAGCTATCAAGAAACAGTAGAACTAATTAAAAAAAATACAAGAAGATTTGCAAAGCGTCAAATAACGTGGAATAAAAAATATTTAAATGCTATTAATTATACACACGATCAAAATATTGATAACATTATAGACTTATTAAATAAGACTGTAACCAAATCTTGATATTCTATTTCATTTTAGGGTTTATACTTTTTGCAAGTACATTTTTATTGAAATGATTTAGCGATATCTTTTTCAATACCACTACTTGATCCTGTAATAAAAACAGTCTTATCCATCTGATATTTTATTTAATTAACAATATGATAAAAATATCAGATGGATAAGACTGTTCTATATAATGTTATATAAGAATTATGGAATACTTTTTAAAGATCACCTTCTAAGCTTACTGCTGAAATGAGGTTTCTTGTGACTGGAAATTTATACATTAAATCGAAAATGTATAACATCTCCATCTTTAATAATATATTCTTTACCTTCAACTCTAATCTTTCCTGCTTCTTTAACTTTTATTTCAGATCCATATTTTTCATAATCATCAAATGAAATTACTTCAGCCTTAATAAAACCCTTCTCAAAGTCAGTATGAATTACACCGGCTGCATAAGGGGCCTTAACTCCAATTGGAATTGTCCAGGCTCTAACTTCCTTCTCCCCTGCTGTAAAATATGTATGTTGATTTAAAAGGCTATATGTTTTTCGAATAAGCTTTACAGATCCTGATTCAGAAAGTCCAAGTTCACTTAAAAATAATTGACGATCATCGTATTCTTCTAAATCATTTATATCTGCTTCGGCATTTACAGCTAATACAAGAACTTCTGATTTTTCATTAGCTACTGCGTTTTTTATTCTATCAACATAGCTATTGTCTTTTAATACATCTTTCTCAGATACATTACATATATACAATACTGGTTTTTGAGTTAACAATTGCAAAGGAATTATATAATTTTCTAATTGATCTAGATTAAAACTTAATTCACGAACACTTTTAGATTTTTCTAATCCAATTTTTAAGTTATTCAATATTTCATTAAATTTTTGAGCATTTTTATCTCCAGTTTTTGCTGCCCTAGAAACTTTTTCTAGTCTCTTTTCTACAGTTTCAAGATCTTTTAATTGTAATTCAATATCAATAATTTCTTTATCTCTAATAGGGTCAATATTTCCCTCAACATGAATGATGTTTTCATTTTCAAAACATCTAATTACATGAATAATAGCATCTGTTTCTCTAATATTAGCTAAGAATTGATTGCCTAGTCCTTCACCTTTACTTGCTCCTTTAACTAATCCAGCAATATCTACAATTTCTACTGTTGCTGGATGAATTTTTTCAGGATTAACTAGGTTTTCTAAAATCTCAATTCTTGGATCAGGAACATTAACTATCCCAATATTTGGCTCAATAGTGCAAAACGGAAAGTTTGCGCTTTGCGCTTTAGCATTTGATAAACAATTAAATAAAGTTGATTTTCCAACATTAGGCAAGCCGACTATCCCTGCTTTCATTTAAATAAAATTTTATTAAGAATCAGGATGCATAAACTTTTGTTTACTTAATAATACATCTTCAGATTCAATATTATTGTCGTCTGGAACACAACAATCGACAGGACATACAGCGGCACATTGCGGTTCATCGTGAAATCCTTTACATTCAGTACATTTATCTGGAACTATATAATAAATTTCGTCTGAAATAGGAACTTGAGGCTTTTCTGAATTTACATTATTTCCATTAGGTAAAATCAAATCACCTGACAAAGAAGTTCCGTCATTATAACGCCAATTGTCTGCGCCTTCATAAATTGCAGTATTTGGACATTCAGGTTCACATGCACCACAATTAATACACTCATCTGTTATTATAATAGCCACTACTAAAATGTTTAATTATATTTGAAGCAAAAATAGCACCTTAATTAGTATTGAACAAATAAATGAATATAGTAAATAAAAGAATTAATGGTTTTGTCAAGCTTGGAGAGTATTTATCAAAAATAGATCTTGATGATGTTAAATACAAAGATTTACTTTTTTGTTTAAATAAAACATTTGAAAATAATAAATGGTTTACAATTGAAAACCTAATTTATGCATTAAACTGTTGGGCTGATCAACTTAATGAGACAAATATTAATTTATGGTTAAAAAAATATTCAATAAACAACTCGATTTCTAAAAAAAAAGTCGCATTGATTTTAGCTGGAAATATTCCTATTGTTGGATTTCATGATCTTTTATGTGTGCTAATCACTGGAAATATAGCTGTCGTTAAATATTCTTCTTCTGATCCTTTTTTAATTCCTTTTCTAATAAATAAGCTTATTATTTTTGAATCAACTTTTAAAAATTCAGTCGAATTTTCTAAAGAAAGATTATCTAATTTTGATATGGTAATTGCAACAGGAAGTAATAATTCTTCAAGATATTTTGAATATTATTTCTCTAAAGTTCCTAATTTAATTAGAAAAAATAGATCTGGAGTTGCAGTTCTTAATGGTAATGAATTTAAAAAAGATTTAGATTTATTTGCAATAGATATAGTTTCATATTTTGGATTAGGATGTAGAAATATTTCAAAGGTTTTTTTACCAATTGGGTATGATTTAAATTTAATTTTTGGGGCTTTATACAAACACTCTAGTCTTCTTGATTCAAATAAATACGCAAATAATTATGATTACAATAAGGCTGTTTTTTTAATGAGTCAAATTGAGTTTTCAGAAAATGGATTTTTTATTTTAAAAGAAGATCCATCATATTTTTCTCCAGTTTCTTGTTTAAATTATGAATATTATGAAAAATTAGAATGCGTTACTAAGACTATACTTAATGATTCAGATAAAATTCAATGTATTGTCTCAAATCTTGATTTTCCAAAAAGTATTTCTTTAGGTACTACACAAAACCCTAAACTATGGGAATACGCAGACGGAAAAGATACTATTGACTTTATTTTAAATTCATAATATTTAAATTGTTTAAAAGATTAATAAAAAAATTAAAAATGACAATTGAAATTTCATTTGATCTTTTGATATTTGCATTTATTTAAAATCATGAAAATACACAACTTTAGTGCAGGACCATCAATACTTCCAAAGTCTGTTATTGCTGATGCTTCTCGAGCAGTTAAAGAATTAGATGACATTGGATTATCTTTAATAGAAATATCTCATAGAAGTAAAGAGTTTATTTCTATAATGGATAATGCTCAAAAATTAGTCATTAAATTATTAGGGCTTGAAGGTAAGGATTATAAAGCTTTATTTCTTCAAGGAGGAGCAAGTATGCAGTTTCTAATGACGGCTTACAATCTACTTGAAACAAAAGCTGGCTATTTAAATACTGGATCTTGGTCTAATAATGCAATTAAAGAAGCAAGATTATTTGGAGAAGTAATCGAAATCGCTTCGTCTAAAGAGAAAAATTATAATTATATTCCTAAAAATTATCTTATACCTAATGATCTTAATTATTTACATTTAACAACTAATAATACAATATTCGGAACTCAATTTCATTCTTTTCCTGAAACCTCGGTTTCTCTTATTGCAGACATGAGTTCAGATATTTTTTCTCGATCAATAGATTATTCAAAATTTGATCTGTTCTATGCTGGTGCTCAAAAGAACATGGGGCCTGCCGGAACTACATTAGTTGTTTTAAAAGAAGATATTTTAGGTAAAGTAACAAGAGAAATTCCCTCAATTCTTGACTATAATGTTCATATAGCAAAAGAGAGTATGTTTAATACCCCTCCAGTTTTTTCAATTTACACCTCTATGTTAACTCTTGAATGGCTTGATTCAGTTGGTGGAATTTCTGAAATAGAAAAGAGCAATAAAAAAAAATCTAAATTAATTTATGATGAGATTGATAGAAATAAGGCGTTTGAAGGTTTTTCTAAAATCGAAGACCGTAGTTTTATGAACGTTACTTTTAATTTAAAAGACGGAATAAATGGAGGGAAGTTCGATAAAATTTTTAATGATAATGGAATAAATGGTTTAAGAGGTCATAGATCTGTTGGTGGATATAGAGCCTCTATTTATAACGCCTTACCAATAGAAAGTGTTTTATTTCTAGTTGATATAATGAAAAAATTTGAAAAATTAATATGATAAAAATATTAGCAAATGACGGCATTTCACAAAGTGGAATTAATCTTCTTAAAAAAAAAGGATTTGAAGTTATAACAACTCATGTCGCTCAAGAAAAACTTATTGATTATATAAATACAAATCAAATTTTAGTTCTATTAGTTAGAAGCGCTACGATTGCTAGAAAAGATTTAATTGATTCGTGCAAAACACTTAAAATTATTGGTCGTGGTGGTGTAGGAATGGATAATATTGATGTTGAATATGCTAAAAGCAAGGGGATCTCCATTATTAATACACCTGCAGCTTCATCAGCTTCAGTAGCTGAATTAGTTTTTTCTCATTTATACGGATGTGTTCGTTTTCTTCATAGTTCTAATCGAAACATGCCTCTTGAAGGTGACTCTAATTTTAAAGGTTTAAAAAAAGCTTATGCTAAGGGCATCGAGCTTAGAGGTAAAACACTGGGAATTATTGGTTTTGGAAGAATAGGGCAAGAAGTAGCCAAAATAGGTTTAGGAATTGGAATGAATATTATAGCTAGTGATAAATTTATAGAAAATCATTCAATTAAATTATCATTATATAATGGAGATTCAATTAATGTTAAGATAAAAACAGAATCTTTAATTTCTGTCCTACAAAAATCTGATTTTATAAGCCTACATGTCCCAGCTCAAGAAAATTATGTAATTGGTAAAAATGAGTTTTCTGAAATGAAAAATGGAGCTGTAATAGTTAATGCTTCAAGAGGTGGAGTTTTAGATGAAGTTGCATTAATAGATTCTTTAGATTCCGGAAAACTTTCTTTTGCAGCTTTAGATACTTTTGAAAATGAACCAAATCCTGAAATAAAAATATTAATGCACCCTAATATATCTTTAACTCCTCATATTGGAGCGGCTACTTTAGAAGCTCAAGATAGAATTGGAGAAGAACTTGCAAGGCAAATATCTGAAATACTCGGACAATGAAATATTTAAATAATTTAAAATCTAAATGGTCAATTTCTTCTAACTTTCAGTTAGGTGTAATTTTTTTTGTTTTTGCTATTACTGGATCTATCTCATTAAAAGTCACTTTACCTTTACTTAGCTTTTTAAAAATAAGTAAAGAGACTTTTTCAGAAATTTTCATTGGAGATATATTATACTGGATATTAAGAATTTTAATAATTTTTCCAATATATCAAATTTTACTTATAATATTTGGAATCATTTTTTTTCAATTTAAGTTCTTTTGGGAGTTTGAAAAAAAAATTTTATCAAGAATTGGATTTAAAAAATTCTTTATAAAAGATAAGTGATCTCTTTTAAGATTTAAAATTTAGTTTTTTTTAATTAAATGTTTTAATTTTTGTTTTAAACTTAAGAGTTTAGGGTTAATAACAAAACTACAATAAGACTCCTCAGGATTTAAGTTATAATAGTTTTGATGATTTTTTTCTGCAGAATAAAAAGTCATATATGATTTAATCTCAGTAACAATTTTATTAATAAACATTTTATCTTCTATTAATTTATTTAAAACTAATTTCAATGTATTTTTTTGATTTTGATTAATGTAAAAAATAGCTGATCTATATTGACTTCCAACATCATTTCCTTGCCTATCTTTAGTTGTAGGATCATGAGAAAGAAAGAAAACATAAACTAAATCTTCATAATCAATAATGTCAGAGTTAAACGAAATTTTAACCCCCTCAGCATGGCCGGTAATTCCTTTACATACCTCTGAATATTTAGGATTCACGATATTTCCTCCAATATATCCAGAGACAACACTTTCAACTCCATTTATCATTTGAAAAATTGCCTCCGTACACCAAAAACATCCAGATGCAAAATAAGCAACTTCTAGATTCATTGTTTTTTTTATCACATAGCAAATATATAGTTTAATATATATATGAATTAAGTATTTAATTGCTAAAAACTAATCAATCAAGATTAATTATATTAATTTTAAAAATTATGAAAACAATATTAACTGCTAAAAATATTTTTAAGAGTTTTGGTTCTTTAAAAGTTTTAAGTAATATTAATTTAAGCATTAATGTTGGAGAAATCGTCTCTATTGTTGGTCCTTCAGGAGCTGGAAAAACAACTCTTTTAGAAATACTAAGTACATTATCTAAGCCAGACAATTCTAAAAGAAACACTTTAATTGTCGATTCAAAGGATGTTACTAGACTAAATAACAATGAACTTGCTAAACTTAGAAATCAAGATTTAGGATTTATTTTTCAATCTCATAAATTACTACCCGAATTTAATGCAATTGAAAACGTCATGTTGCCTTCTTTATTAAGTGGGTTATCAAAAGAAGACTCTAAAAGAAAATCGCTAGATTTATTATTTGATTTAGGAATCGGAAAAAAATACGATCATTATCCAAACGAATTATCAGGTGGTGAGCAACAAAGAGTTGCAATAGCTAGAGCTTTAATAAATAACCCTAAAATTATTTTTGCAGATGAACCAAGTGGTAATTTAGATACTAAAAATGCTGATATGCTACACCAGCTTTTTTTTAAACTTAGATCTAAAACAAATCAAACGTTTATAATAGTTACTCACAATCAAAAGTTAGCTGATATGACTGACAGAAAAATTGAACTATTAGATGGAAATATTTTAAAAAATGAATTTTAAAGTTTATCAAAATTTCTTAGAAGAAAAAGCGATTTTCTATGAGTCTCCAAGATTTATTGAAACCGATCCTATTCAAATAAGTCATCAGTTTATTTTAAAAGAAGATATTGAAATATCTGGGTTTCTTACTGCGATAATTTCATGGGGAAATCGAAAAAGTATTATCAATAACGCTAAACAGCTAATTAATTTATTAGATAATTCGCCTTATGATTTTATAATTAATCATCACGTAAATGATTTAAAAAGATTTAACAATTTTGTTCACAGAACATTTAACTCTAATGACATAAAATATTTCATCAAATCATTAAAAAATATATATATAAAACATGATGGATTAGAAAGTTTAATATATAAAAATTCTACTAGCGAGAACTTGCAGCAAAGTTTACATTATTTTAAAAAAATTTTTTTTGAATTAAGCCATCTAAAGCGATCTCAAAAACATATTTCAGATCCTATAAATGGCTCTGCTGCAAAAAGATTAAATATGTTTTTAAGATGGATGGTTAGACCTTCAAAAAATGGAGTAGATTTTGGTATATGGAAAAAAATTAAACCAAGTCAGTTATCTTGTCCACTTGATATTCATTCAGGAAATGTAGCTAGAAAATTTGGTTTAATCACAAGAAAACAAAACGATTCAAAAGCGCTTAACCAACTTGATTTAAACCTTAGGTCAATGGATTCAATTGATCCAGTAAAATTTGATTTTGCACTTTTTGGATTAGGTGTTTTTGAAAAATTTTGATAATGACATAAATGAAAAAGTTTAATTTTTCTTTTGTATTTTTGATCTTTCTTGGGATTTATTGAAATAATTAAATGAAAATACTTCTAAAAAATGCAACTATAATTGATTCCAAAAGTCCATTTAATTTTTCTAAAAAAGATATTTTATTAAATAATGGTTTAATTCAATCTATAAGTGAAAATATTATAGATAATGATGCTCAGAAAATCGTGAAAGACAATCTTCATGTTTCTCTTGGATGGTTTGATCCAAGTGTGTGTTTTGGTGAGCCAGGTTTTGAAGAGAGAGAAACTATTGAAAATGGACTAAGAACAGCTGGATTAAGTGGATTTACAAGAATAGGTTTGAATCCAAACACAAATCCTGTTATTGATAATATTGCAGGAGTTAAAAATTTAATACAGTCATCAATTCATAGTCCTACTAAAATTCATCCAATTGCAACATTTTCAAAAAAACAAAAAGGAGAAGAGCTTGCAGAATTGAATGATTTAAATAGAAATGGAGCTATTGGATTTTTTGATTACAAAAAATCCATTATTAATTCTAATTTATTGAAAATTGGTTTACAATATTCTCAAAAATTTAATGGCATAATATTTTCTTATCCTTTTGACCGTCAATTTGGGTTAAACGGACTAATTAATGAAGGAATAACAAGTACTAGGCTTGGATTAAAAGGAATCCCTAAATTAAGTGAAATCATACAAATTAAAAGAGTTATTGAAATTTTAAAATATGCCGGAGGTAATTTACTTATACCCTTCTTATCTACTAAAGAAAGTGTTGATCTAATTAGAAAAGCTAAGAAAAATGGTTTGAGTATTTTTTCTACAGTATCTATAATGCATTTGTTGTTTTCGGACTCTCTAATAGAAGATTTTGATGAAAACTTTAAATTTTTTCCACCTTTAAGGACAAAAGAGGACTCTGAATCACTGAAAAAAGGGTTGATTGATGGAACTATTGATATGGTCACATCTATGCATGAACCTATTAATAAAGAACTCAAGAAATTACCTTTCGTCGATTCATCTGCTGGTTCAATTGGCTTAGAGGTTCTATTTGGAGTGCTAGGGAGACTATTTCCAATTGAAAAAACAATTCAAATTTTAACTAGAGGTCCTAAGTGTTTCAATCTAGATTCTCCAGAAATTAATGAAGGTTATAAAGCAAATCTCACATTATTTTGCCCTGATACAAATTGGATTTTTACATCATCTTCTATTAAATCAAAATCTAAAAATTGTGCATTTATTAATCAAGAATTATGTGGTAAAGTATATGGAGTTCTAAATGATAACAAACTTTTAATTGAAGAATAATTAAAAAAACATGGAACTTTTAAATGTACTTATAAAAAAACCAATACAAGTTTCAGAAAAATCAGGTTTTATTTTTCTATTACATGGATATGGCAGTAATGAGAAGGATTTATTCTCTTTTTCAGAATATCTTCCCAAAGATAATTATATAATTTCATTTAGAGCCCCATTAAAAATTGGACCTGATAGTTTTTCATGGTATGATATTTCTATTAATGAAAAATCAGAAAAATTTTCTGATATTAATCAGGCAAAACAATCTATTAAAATAATCATTGAGAACATAGATTATCATCTTAACCTTTATCCATCAAAAGGTACAAGGTCTATCCTTGGCTTTAGTCAAGGTGCAATTTTATCCTGGGCTATAGGTTTAGCAAATCCAAATAAAATTAATAAACTTTTGCCATTAAGTGGATTCTTAAATGAAGACATCTTAGACAATATTCACCCTGACGCATTTAAACTTAAATGTTTTATCTCTCATGGAATTTATGATCCAATTATTCCAATTCAATTAGCTCGAGATACCATAGAAAAAATAAAAAAATTCAAATTAGAAGTAAAATTAAATGAGTATCCTGAAGGTCATGGTATATCTAAAGAAAACTTTAATGATTTGATAAATTGGATGGTATAATATACTTTAATTAAGTTGAAATAATTTTTAAATTATCATATGCAAGATTAATGTTTTTGGGTAATTTTTTTTCTACTTCGTCATGAAACCCTAAGAGATGACTAATGTGAGTTATATAAGCTCTTTTTGGGCTTAATACCTTAATTATTTCGATAGCCTCATTTAGGCTTAGATGTGATAAATGAGATTCATTTTTTAATGCGTTAATAACCAAGACATCAAGATTTAACATTTTATTAAATTGATTTTCATTTAAAGACTTTACGTCAGTTAAATATGCGAAATTTCTAATTCTATAACCCATTACAGAAAGTTTATTATGCATTACTTTAATTGGAATTATTTTTTCTAAATTAATGAAAAAAGGTGAATCAAATATTATTTCATTTACATCTAATGATGGAGTTCCAGGATATTTATTTTTAGAATTAAATATATAGTCAAATCTATTTTTCAAGGAAGTTAGAACTCTTTTTTGAGCGTAAATTGGAATATTCCCTTGTTTGAAAAAAAAGGGCCTAATATCATCTAGACCTGAAGTATGATCTGCATGCTCATGAGTAAATAAAATACCATTAATTTTATTAATATTATTAAATAACATTTGCTGTCTAAAATCAGGTCCACAATCAATTATATAGGTGTTTTTATCCCATGATACTGATACAGAAACCCTGAGCCTCTTATCTTTTGGGTTAGAACTTAGACAAACAGGATGACTGCTTCCAATTACTGGTACACCTTGAGAAGTTCCAGTTCCTAAAAAAGTAATTTTTAACATCTCTTCAAATGTATGTATTTGTTGTTAAATACGACAATATTTGTAACTTGATAAAAATTATATTATAGATATGCCCTTTTTAAATGACAATGACTTAGACTTCGAAAAAAGAAGGCCATCAGTAGATTCAAAAGCGCTTAGAATCAATTTAAATCAATCGATATATGGAACATTTGCTGAAATTGGCGGTGGACAAGAAGTTGCAAGAAATTTTTTCAGGGTTGGTGCTGCTTCCGGTACAATTGCTAAAACTATAAGTGCATACGATAAAAATTTTAGTGATGATATTTATGGAGAAGAAGAAGATGGAAGATATGTTACTGATATTAGAATCGAAAAGATGCTAAATCATGAAATGAATCTTCTTGAGAGTAGACTTTCTCGAAGCATAAACCCCGATAAATTATTTTTTACATACGCTAATAGTGTTGCAACAATTGATTTTGCTAAAAAATACAAGGGTCATGGATGGATGGGTGTTCGTTTTCAAGTTAATCCAGATGAAGATTACAGTGAGATTATATTACATGTTAGGTTTCATCAAATAATCGCAAAACTTCAACAAGAGGATCTTGGAATAATAGGAGTTAATTTAATTTATGGCGCTTTTTATAAGCATGCTACTCCTAAAAAATTACTTAAATACCTATACGATCATATTGATAAAGATTCTATTGAGATAGATACAATTAACTTTAAAGGGCCTTTGTTTAAAAATATAGATAATAGGTTAATTAGTCTTGAATTGGTTAAAAATAATATGACTAAAGCGGTTATGTTTGATTCATCTGGGAAAAATATACTTCCAGCTAAAGCTCTCTATAAAAAAAACATATTAGCTCTAAGAGGTAGTTTTAGGCCAGTGACAAAAGTAAATATTGATATGTTTGAAAAGTCATTAGAAGTGTTTTTAAAAGAAATTGACGTTAATGAGAATAAAACAAAAGTAATTTTTGAAATAACTCTTTCAAATTTAATGGAGCAAGGAGAGATCGATGAAAATGATTTTATGGATCGGGCAAAACTTCTATGTTCATTAGGACATACCGTTATGATTTCAAATTTTAAAGAATACTATAAATTAGTTGAATATTTTTCTGCATACTCAAAAAAGTTGTTAGGCTTAACTATGGGAGTTAATAATTTTGTCGAGATATTCAATGAAGAATATTATAAAGAAATAGATGGTGGTATTTTGGAGGCATTTGGTAAAATGTTTCATAACAAAGTTAAGATATACTTATATCCTATTTCAAATAAAATGGGGGGGGTCATTAATAGTAGTAATTTAAAACTTGATCCAAGAATGAAAGATTTTTATAAATTTTTCAAATACAACGGAAAAGTCATTGATCTTATCCATTTTGAAAGTAAATATTTGAATATTTTCTCAAGAGACATACTCAATGAAATTAAAAATGGAAAAAATGAATGGAAAGACAAATTACCTAAAGGGATTTCAGAAATGATTATTAAAGATAAAATGTTTGGTTACAAATAATTTTTTTAATTATTCATTATATCTTCTAGTATTTGGGCTGTATGATCTTTTGTTTTGACTTTTTCAATTATTCTTTCTATAACTCCGGTTTCTCCAATTATAAAGGTTGTTCTAAAAATCCCTTCATAATCCTTACCCATAAATCTTTTAGCACCCCATACCCCGTAATGTTCAATCAACTCTTTTGATTCATCTGCCAATAAAGGAAATTGAAAATTAAATTTATCAACAAAACTTTTTTGTTTTGATATAGAATCAGCGCTAACTCCAATAATAGAAAAACCTTTATCTTTTAAAATTGAATAATTATCTCTTAAATTACAAGCCTGTAAAGTGCAACCTGGAGTATCTGCTTTAGGGTAAAAAAAAAGTATTAATTTTTTTCCTAAGTAATCAGATAATTTATGGTTTAATCCTGAATGATCAATTGCTGTAAAATAAGGTGCTTTGTCTCCTGTTTTTAATTTTTTCATTTTTTTTCTAAATATAAAATATTATTTTTTCTATTTAAAAGGTTCTTGTTACTATATTTAATTTAATGAATTATTAGATTATGAAAATAAATGAAAAAATTGCATTTATTATGGATACTCTCAATGAATTATACCCAAAAATTCTAATTCCATTAAATCATCAAGATCCTTACACTTTGCTTATAGCCGTTTTACTATCGGCACAAAGTACTGATGTAAGAGTCAATAAAACAACACCTTTACTTTTTAATCTTGCTGATAACCCATTTAGCATGATTACCTTGTCGATTGAAGAAATAAGAGAGATTATTAAGCCAATTGGTTTATCTAACACTAAGGCTAAAGGAATATTTGGTTTGTCAAAAATTTTAGTTGAAAAATTTTCAGGAATAGTTCCTGATAACTTTAATGATTTGGAGTCTCTTCCTTCTGTTGGGCATAAAACCGCCAGTGTAGTCTTAGCGCAAGCATTTAAAATACCAACATTTCCAGTTGATACTCACGTACACAGACTAATGTATAGATGGGGCTTGTCTACTGGCAAAAATGTTGTTAAAACTGAACTAGATGCTAAAAGGTTATTCCCTAAGGATGAATGGAATAAATTACATCTTCAAATTATATGGTACGGACGTGAATATTGTCAAGCTAGAGGATGGAATATAGAAAAAGATATTATAACAAAGAAAATAGGAAGAAAAAAATTAATGAAACTTACTTAAAAAATCTTTATTTATCATTTGGTGTTTTATTTTTTTTTAAAGCTTTTGAAAAAGCCATAATACGTTTAATAGTTATTTTCCTTGGAAGTAATTCTTTTTTATTTTTTTTTTTGTTATTAATAGACATAAAATAGAAAATCTATTATAAATAACGATAAATTACTATAAATAGTATTTTAAGCAGATAATACAATCTGATTCTGTTCCACTAATTTTCTTAAATTAATTATAGCGTACCTCATTCTACCAAGAGCAGTATTTATACTTATACCTGATAATTCAGCAATTCCCTTAAAACTCATGTCTTTAAATAATCTCATGGTTAAAACATCTCTTTGGTCTTCAGGTAACTCAAGTATTAGTTTGTTTAAATCTTGATTTACTTGGTCGTTAATAAGAGAATTTTCAATATTAGGAATATCATCACTTATAAGTTGAAAAATGTCAAAATCACCCCTAGATTCAAAAATCTTAATTCTACTACTTTTTCTAAAATGATCAATAACTAAATTATGGGCAATTCTCATTACCCATGGTAAAAACTTACCTTCTTCATTGTAAACACCTCTCTTTAATGTTTTAATAACCTTAATAAAAGTTTCTTGAAAAATATCTTCAGAAGTGTCTCTGTTTAAGATTTTAGAATAGATGAAGTTATAAATTTTAGCTTTATGTTTGATTATTAATTTTTCTAGAGATTTCTCATCTCCATTAATATATAGAGATACTAAAACTGCATCATTATTTTTTATAGAAAGTGACATAAAATTTACTTTTAAACTTTAAAAAGTG
>Ga0114997_10002191_pt1 | contig 15863 bp, 16 predicted proteins | sample ArcticOcean_MG_C_2_FD_87045 | JGI IMG/M metagenome (GOLD analysis project Ga0114997, IMG submission 87045) | Marine microbial communities from western Arctic Ocean - ArcticOcean_MG_CB4_136 | ecosystem: Environmental > Aquatic > Marine > Oceanic | place: Arctic Ocean: Canada Basin | collected... | reverse complement strand
TGTTTATTTTTCCAAGTAGCTCCAAGTGTTTCAGCACTATCTTCAATTAACTCAATTTTATTTTTTCTAGTTATATTAAGTATTTCATCCATTTCACAAGGTAACCCAGCATAGTGCACAACAATAACTGCAATTGTTTTTTTTGTGATATTTTTTTTAATATTTTCTCCCGTTATATTTCTTGAATTAATATTAACATCTGCAAACACAGGAATATTTCCAGTATTAATTACAGCATTTGCAGTTGAGACCCAAGTCCAACTCGGAATAATTACTTCACCTTTTTTTTTAATAATTTTTAATGCACATTCTAATGCACTAGTGCAGGAGTTCATGCTTATAGCGTATTTTGTACCTATTAATTTACAAAAATCTTTTTCAAATTTTAGATTATTTTCTCCATGCGTTAGCCATCCTGTTTTAAGAGAAGATAGCATAGATTTGTAATCTTTGTTGGATAAACTAGGTTTAAATAAATGAATTTGTTTCATGTAATAAAAGTATTATATATATTGTTATTTTTAATAATTACATTAGTTAAATGAATAAACCAACAAAATTTATCGATATTGTAATACCATTTAATAACGAATATTTAAATTTACAAATCTTGCTGCCCAAAATTTTAAAAACTATTAAAAAGATTAAGATATTTAAGTTTAAACTGGTTTTTATAGACGATGGTTCAACAGACAGAGGATATTTATTAATTAATGAAATAAAAAAAAAATATAAGCATGTATTTCTTATTAGAAATAAAAAAAGGTGTGGGCAGACTTATTCTTACAGAAAATATATGCAAAATTTCAATTCTAAATATTTTATAAGAATGGATGCAGATAATCAAGACGATCCCAAAAATTTAATAAAAATATCAAAACTTATTGTTAAGGATTATGACTTAATTCTTACTGAAAGAAAAATTCGAAAACATTCCCTGTATATGATACTTTTAACTTTTATATATAATAAACTGATATCATTACTATTTAAAAATAAATTAAAAAATTATTCATCAAGCTTAGTGTGCTTTAAAAGAAAGTTTATAAGTTATAAAAACTTAAAAAATAATGATCATAGATATTTGCCTCTTATAGCAATTGACAATAATGCAAAAAAAATTATGGCTTTTTCTATTTTACATAAAAAAAGAATATTTGGGACTACAAAGTATGGAATGTTTAAAAAAGTATTTTTTGCCTTTCCAGAATTTGTGTATTTTTATTTAAGATTAAAAAAAGGTTACTTTAAAAATTAATATGTGTGGTATTGCAGGATTTTCTTTAAAAGATAAATTTGAAAATAAAGAAAAAATTTTAAGAACAATGAATAATAAACTTATTAATAGAGGTCCTGATGGTGAGGGCTATTATCATGATAAAGATGTTTCGTTATCGCATAAACGTTTAGCAATTATTGATTTAAATCCCAGAAGCAATCAACCTTTTTTAGATAACTCAAAGCAGTTTATAATTACTTTTAATGGTGAAATTTATAATTATTTAGAATTAAGGGAAGTGCTTAAAAAAAAAGGTTTTGTTTTTACTACAACTAGTGACACAGAAGTATTACTTAACTCTTATATTTATTGGGGGACTAAACTTTTTGAAAAGATTAAAGGAATGTATTCCTTCTCTATATACGACAAGAAAAAGAAAAAAATTTTATGCGCAAGAGATAATTTTGGTCAAAAACCTTTTTTTTATTATATAAAAGATGGTAATTTTATTTTTTCATCAGAGTTAACCTCACTGCTGTCACACCCAATCATCAAAAAAGAAATTTGCATTGAATCAATAATTAAATATCTTCATTACGACTCATTTGTAGATAAAAGTTCACCAATTAAGAATTGTTTTAAATTACAACCATCTGAATATTTACTTTACGATATTAATAACAGAAATTTTTTAATAGAAAAATATAGCAGCATATCTATTCCCAAACATAAAATACTTCCCACTGACTATTATAGTCAATTTATTAACAAATTAAGAAACTCTACCAAACTTCATTTGAGAAGTGATGTCCCTGTCGCTCTATATCTAAGTGGCGGAATAGATTCTTCTACACTTGCATGCATAGCAAAAAAAGACCTGGAAAGTAAAAACGTTTCAGCCTTTAACTTAAAATTTAAAAACAAAACGTTTGATGAGAGTTTATTAGCGTTAGACACTTCAAATAATCTAAATTTAAAAATTAAAACTTACAATCTAGAAGATGTTGACTTTATTAAAAATCTAAACAATAGCATAGATAATATTGATGAACCCCTTGCTGACTTAGGTTATTTAGCAATTTCATTTATATCAAAGTTTATTTCTTCTGATGGTTATAAAGTTGTTATTAGTGGAGATGGTGGAGATGAACTTTTAATGGGATATGAGCCATTTCAAAAATATTGGTTATTTAATTTGATAAACAAAACTTCTTTATTATCTAATTCTATAAAACATATCTCATCATTAATGCCAGATAGTTTTGGATATATGGGTAATTTTTATAAAATGAAGGTTTTTTCAAATGCTCTAGGTTTTTCTAATCATGAATCTAATTCTAGATGGATATGCTCTTATGCGCCTGAAGAAATTAAAAATTTAGGAATAAATACAAATTATGCAGATCCGTATAAATCTTTTGAAGGTCAAATTTTTAATTATATTAACAATATAATAGATTCAATAGAATCAAAAGATGCATATGACCAATTGTCTATTCAATATCAAAAACATTTTTTATCTAATTTAATATGTTCACACACAGATAAAGCTAATATGCAATATTCTGTCGAGGCAAGAAGTCCTTTTTTAGATCAGGATCTATTTAATTTTTCAAATAATTTACCAAGAAAAACTAAAATGAATTTAAAATTTTCAAAACTAATCTTAAGAAAATACTTAAAGAAATCTCTTAACAACAAGACATATAAAGCGAAAAAAAAAGGTTTTACCGTTCCAATGGCTAACTGGATAAATAATGAGCTTAAAAGTTTAATTTTAGATACTCTAAGTGAAGCTAACGTTAACAAATGTGGTTTTTTAAATTATAACTATTTATATATTAATATTATTAAACCTCATTTAGAGAAAAAATCAAATAATCACAAAAAGATTTGGAATACTTTTGTTTTAATAAATTGGTTAAATAAAAATAAAATAGTTTAATAAAGTTTTTTATCTTCAAAAAAATTATAAATTCTGACAGGCTTACCACTTAGTATATATCTATATACATTTATGTTCTCCAGAACTCTTTGAACATAATTACGAGTTTCTTTGAATTTAATTAGTTCAACCCAGTCTACGTAACTGATTTTTCCTTTTTGTGGATTTCCATTAATTTTTTTCCAATATTTAACTCTATTTGGACCAGCGTTATAAGCAGCTAATGCAAATGGATAAGACCCTTCATATTCTTCAAGCAATGTTGCCATATAATAAGATCCTAATTTAATATTGTATTCTGGGTCAGTTCTTAGTCTACTTTTTGAATATGGTAGCTTAGCTTGCTTAGCTACAAGTTTAGCTGTGTATGTCATTAATTGCATCATACCCCTTGCACCAACATAACTATTTGCTTTTTGATCAAATTCACTTTCTTGCCTTATAATAGCTAGAACAATTTCACTAAGTGGCATTTTCTTCTGATTTACAAATTCAGGTGTTTTTATAACAGGGTAATTTAACTTGTTGTAAAATCTCTTTTCATAAGAGGCTGCTTTAGAAACTTGTATAGCATAATCATATCTATTTAGATTGATCGCTAATTGTCCAGCCAAAATCTCACTTCCTTTTTCAACATTTAAAAGTGCCAAATGTTTAATAAAATCTTTTGAATATTTTGTTTTGTCTAACTCTTTTAAAATAAATAAATTTTTTATTAAAGGATTATTATTAAATTCTTTTTTATAGTTTTCTGATGGTTTTTTTTGATCCTCTAATACAAAAGATTCATTAGGTTTAATTTCTAAAAAAGCTAATTGTCCATAATATGTATTTAAATATTTAGAAGATTCTTCGAACCATTTAATAGATTTTTCTTTATTGTTAATTTTTTTAAAAGTTTTTCCTATCCAGTAAGAACCTCTAGCTAAACTTATTGGATAACCCACATTATTATAAAAATTTTTAAAATGTTGAAGAGCCATATTTGGATCCTCTAAAAAAGTTAAAGCAATCCATCCTGATAACCATTCTGCTTCTGCATATTCGGGACCTTCTTCCATTGAATGATTGCTTGATACTTTGTATGCCAAAACAAACTTTTTCTTGTAGATTAGCGAACGTGTCAAAATAGCTCTTTCCTTCCACCAAATCTCGGGCCTAACAATTTTAGATGGATCTTTAGGAATTTGAAATAAAACTTCTAAAGAAGGTTCTAATCTACCTCTTCTTCTTCTCCATTTAAGTCTGTCATATTGTAAACCAATATCATTCTTAAACTTTTCAGGAACTTTATTTATCGCATTATCTACTCCATAAGATTGACTCATTAATATTTGTCTAGCCCTATATAGCAATGTATAATCTTTAGGTAAATATCGTAACATTCTTTGTAGGTCCCAATTTTTCCCCTCCCATGCATGCCAATCTGCTCTTTTTATATTATCTTCTACAGTTATTATTTTTCTGTATTTGTTTCTTAAATATTTTAAATTAGCTTTATTAAGTTTAGCCTTTACCCAACCTTCCTTTATATATTTAGAGCCTTTTTCAAAATCTTTTTGCAGAATATATATTTCACCAAGTTTAATCTTTCCAAAATCACTTAATGGCTCTTTTCCATCAAACCATTTAATAATGGATCTAGGACTATTAGTTCTAAGATTAATTTTGTGCTCAGCTAAATATTTAAGTCTACTTATTCTTGGATAATTTGGGTTTGAATCTATAAATAATTTATAATCATAAAAACTAGCTGCATTGCTAGGTTTAATTAAGTATAAATAGCTAACTAAATTAAATAGAGATTTATCCTTGGCATTTTTTGAAAGTTTTAATGCAGTTTGCCATTTTTTTTTGTCAATAGATTCAAAAATTGATTTTGCTATTTGAAAATCTCTTTTAGATAATATTTTGGATTTTTCTACAATCTTGCTGATTTTTTTTTCTACAACTATTGGTTTTTTTAAAGGGTATATAACAACTTCTTCTTTTAAGTCTATCGGGTTATCGCTTAGATTAATGCTATTCTCTGTCTTTAAAATAGATTTATTTTCTTTTTTTAAACTCGGCTTTATTTGAGGGTATATTTCTTTGCTCTTGGATACTTTTTTTTTAGTATCATCATCAACAAATGGTTTTGGTAATGGCAAAATACGTTCTGCAGCAACACCCTGAGTTGCTAAAAACATAAAAATTGTCAAAATTATTACCTTTAGTTTGATAAAATTCGTCATATTTTAAGATTATTTACTTTTTCAAACTATGTTATAATGATTTATGTTCAAAGGATCAAATGTCGCTTTAATCACACCGTTCAAGGATAATAAACTTGATGAAGATGCTTATATTTCCTTAATTCACTTCCATTTAAAAAATGGCACTTCAGGTCTTATTCCTGCTGGCACTACAGGCGAATCACCAACATTAAGTCACAAAGAACATCAAAGAGTAATAGAGCTTTGCATTCAAGAAGCTAAAGGAAAAATACCAGTTATAGCTGGAACCGGATCAAACTCAACTAGTGAAGCTATATCTTTAACAAAATTTGCTGAAAAATCAGGTTCTGATGGCGCTTTAATTGTTACTCCTTATTATAATAAACCGACCCAAGAAGGTTTGTACCAACATTATAAGGCAATTAATGACAACTGCGAAATTCCAATAATAATATACAACATACCGTCAAGATCAGTAATTGATATGAGCGTTGATACAATGGCTAGACTTTATGAATTAAAAAATATTGTTGGTGTAAAAGATGCTACAGGAGACCTTGAGCGTGCGACGCAACAAAAAAAGAAAATGGGAGATAAATTTATACTTCTTACAGGTGAAGATGGCTCAGCCTTAGAATTTAATTTAAGAGGAGGAAAGGGCTGTATATCGGTAACAGCTAATATTGCACCAAAACTATGTTCAGAATTTCAAGAAGCTTCTTTATCAATTAATAATGACAATTTATTAGCAAAAGCAAAAGCGATTAATGAAAAACTTATGCCTTTACACAAATCCTTGTTTATAGAAAGTAATCCAAGTCCCGTAAAGTATGCTGCAAGTTTATTAGGCTTGTGTTCTGACGACGTAAGATTACCGCTTGTTAAAATAACAGAACCTACAAAAAATGCCATTAAGACTGCTATGAGTAAAGCTGGTTTATTATAAAAAATGAAACACAAAACCAATGCTGGTTTAAAAATAATTTCGTATAATAGAAAAGCTAGTTTCAATTATTCTTTTAAAGAATTTTATGAAGCTGGAATAGTTTTAACTGGTTCCGAAGTAAAATCTTTAAGATCTGGTAGAGTTAATATTGCTGATGCATATGCTTTCGACAATCATGGAGAAATATTTTTAGTAAATTCACACATTCCTTCGTATAAAGAATCTAGCTATAATGACCATAATCCTTTAAGAAATAGAAAATTGCTTTTAAATAAAAAAGAAATAAATAAACTTATTGGCAGAATAAATAGAGAAGGTTTCACAATCATACCTACAAAAATTTATTTTAAAAAAGGTAAAGCAAAAATTGAAATTGTAGTTGCTAAAGGAAAAAAAGAACATGACAAAAGACAAACAAAAAAAAAGAGAGAGTGGGATAGAGATAAAGCACGAATTTTTAGAAGAACTAGTTAATTTAAAATGATAATATTAGGATTGGGTTCAAATTTAAATTCAAAGTTTGGCAATAGATTTGAAAATTTAGAACTTGCTATTAAAAATCTTGAAAAAAAAAATATTAAAATTTTAAAAAGATCAAGCTTTTATGAATCTACCGCTCATCCTAACCATAAAGATCCCAAGTTTATTAATATAGCAATCAAAATTAAAATTAATTTTGAACCATCAAATCTTGCAGCAAGTATAATTTCAGTAGAAGAAACTTTAGAAAGAAAAAGAAATAAAAAAAATGACCCAAGAACTTGTGATATTGATATTATTGATTTTGATGGTAAAGTATTTAATTTTAAATATAAAAATCTAGATTTTATAGTTCCACATACTAAACTAATTTACAGAAACTTTGTTTTATACCCATTGAAAGAGATATCCCCATCTTGGCGCCACCCTATATATAATCACCTAGTTGATTATTATATTGATAAACTAGACCTTGAAGAAAAAAAGTCTATATTAAAGGTAAAAAAATATTGATATAAGAAATTAATGCTTAATCAAGAAGATTTAATAAAAAAAATAAAAAATTATAATAAATTTCTAAAACCAGCAATACTTTCAAAAGCATATAATTTTGCCTTAAACGCGCATGAAAATCAAAAAAGAGATTCTGGTGATCCCTATTTAATTCACCCAGTAGCAGTAGCTGATATTTTATGCGATCTTAAGCTTGATAGTGCAACAATAACGACCGGATTACTTCATGACACAATTGAAGATACGCATGCTACTTACAAAATGGTCGAAAGAGAATTTGGCAAAGAAGTAGCTGATTTGGTAGATGGAGTTACTAAAATTTCCAAACTAGAGGGAAAAGCTACTTCTAATTCTAAAGCTGAAAATTTTAGAAAACTTATTTTAGCAACTTCAAAAGACATAAGAGTTTTGCTCGTTAAACTTGCTGATAGATTGCACAACATGAGAACTTTAAGCCATATAAATGAAAAAGATAGAAGACAAAGAATAGCAAAAGAAACTATGGAAATTTATGCCCCATTATCAGATAGAATGGGGATGAATCATATTAGAGATGAATTGGAAGACTTATCTTTTTTAGAACTCAATCCTGAAGCAAGGAATCTTGTTGTCGATAAACTTTCAATTAATAAAATAAATAGAGATGATAATTTTAGCTCAATATCATTTGAATTCCAAAAGATTTTAAAAAAAAATAATATTAAAGCAAAAATAGTAGGTCGTGAAAAAACTCCCTTTTCAATTTGGAGAAAAATTCAATCCAAAAGAGTTTCTTTAGAACAGTTAACAGATGTAATTGGATTCAGAATTATTTTAGATGATCTTGAAACTTGCTATAAAGTGTTAGGTATTTTTCATAGCAATTGGTCAACAATACCTGGAAAATTTAAAGATTACATATCTACTCCAAAGATTAACAACTATAAATCTATTCATACTGCGATAATAGGACCAAAGAAAGAAAGGGTGGAAATACAAATAAGAACTAACGAAATGCATGATTTTGCAACAAGAGGTATAGCTTCACATTGGTTATACAAATCTTCAGAAAAATTAAATAAACCAACTTTAGAACAATATGATTGGCTTCGTGATCTTGTTGAAATAATTGAAAAAGGAACTACTCCAAAAGATTTTTTTGAATATACGAAGTTACAAATGTTTCAAGATAGTGTTTTTTGTTTTACTCCCGATGGTGAAGTAATCAAATTACCAACCGAAGCTACTCCAATTGATTTTGCCTACGCAGTTCATACTAAAGTTGGAGATACTACAATAAGTTGTGAGATAAATGGAAAATCATCTCCACTGCAGAGCATTTTGAGGAATGGAGACTTAGTAAAAATTATTGTTTCTAAAAAAGTTTCTCCATCTCTTCATTGGTTATCATTAGCAAAAACTGGTAAAGCCCGTGCTGCTATAAGGAGATATTGGCAAAACAAAACTAAGCCAATTGATAAGGATACAAAAAAGTACTTAACTGGTCTTTGTATAAAAATCCCTAACGAACCTGGAAAATTGGGTGAAGTGAGCAGTTTAATAGGAATTAACGAGTGCAATATAATAAATATGGAAATTGTAGCAAAAAAAACTGACTATTTAGAATTTATTTTTGATATACAAGTTAAAGACTTAAAAAAATATACTGAATTAATAAGCGAACTAAAGCTCAAGCAGTATAAGTTTAAAATTATAAGACATAGGAAAAAGGATGCTCTCATACAAAGAATCTTTAAAAATTTTAAAAGAAACTAACGCATTACTAGAAGGTCATTTTATTTTATCATCTGGTTTACATAGCAACCAATATGTTCAGTGTGCAAAATTACTTTCTCATCCTAAAAAGGCAGAATTAATCTGTTCTTCTTTGTGTAAAAAAATAAAAGAAAATTTTAGCGATATAGATATTATTTTGTCACCAGCTATTGGCGGAATAGTTGTTGGCTATGAAGTTGCTCGACAGTTGTCTAAGCAAGCTATATTTGCAGAAAGAGATAAAGGAGTTTTGTTGTTAAGAAGAGGCTTTTCTATTCCTAAAAATTCAAATGTTTTGATAGTTGAGGATGTAATAACTACAGGAAAATCAGCCTTAGAATGTAAAAAACTCATAGAAGAATCTGAATCAAATATTCTTGGTTTTGCTTGTATAATTGATAGATCTAATGAGAAAATATTAATTAAAGATAAAATAGTTTCACAAATAAAATTTGAAATAAAAACATTTAAAGATGACAGTTTACCAAAAGAACTTATAAACATGAAAGCAATCAAGCCAGGTAGCAGAAATTAATCTACATGAAAAAAAAAAAACTTGGTGTAAACATAGATCACGTAGCCACTTTAAGAAATGCCCGTGGCGAAAAATATCCTGAACCCCTAAAAGCAGCATTACTAGCTCAGAAAAGTGGAGCTGATTCAATTACAATTCATTTAAGAGAAGATAGAAGACATATAAAAGACAATGACTTAAAAAATATTTTAAAAAATTTAAAAATACCATTAAACCTGGAAGTTGCACCAACTAAAGAAATGTTAAAAATTGCTCTTAAAAATAAACCAAATTATGTTTGTATAGTGCCAGAAAAGAGAACAGAAATAACAACTGAAGGTGGTTTAAATTTAAATAAAAATTCTTTTTTTTTAAAAACAATGATTAAAAAACTTAAAAAGAAAAAGATTAGAGTAGCTTTATTTATCGATCCTAATATTTCAGATGTGACTAAATCTAAAGAACTAGGAGCTAATGCAGTTGAACTCCATACAGGAAAGTTTTGCAATAAGTTTAACAATAATAAAAATTCTAAAAACGAATTTTTAAAAATAAAAAAAAGTGCATTTTTAGCTCAAAAAAAACATCTTGAAGTACATGCTGGTCATGGTTTAACATATAAAACAGCTCACTATATTAGCAAAATATCAGCAATAACAGAATTTAACATAGGACATTTTATAATCGCTGAGTCAGTATTTATTAATTTAACAAACGCTATTAAAAATTTTAAAAGAATTATTAATTAAACAGATGAAGATATATGGAATTGGCACTGATATTGTTGATATTAAAAGGATTGAAAAATCTTTGAAAAGTCATGGTAACAAATTTTTAAAAAAAATATTTCTTAAAAATGAAATTTTTTATTGTGAAAAAAAAAAGAATCCTGCTGCTTTCTATGCAAAACGATTTGCCGCTAAAGAAGCTTTCTCAAAGGCTTTAGGAACTGGTATAAGAAAAGGAATAAGTTTTAAAAACATAGAAGTTAAAAATGATATTTCAGGAAAACCTTTTATACAGCTTAATGGTGCGGCTGAAATTTTTTTAAAGAAAAAAATTAAAAATAAGAAATATTCTGTTCACCTTTCTCTTTCTGACGAATCATTTCTAGCACAAGCTTTTGTTTTAATTTTTATTTACTAATGAAACATAAAATTATTGAAAATATAAAAACTATTTTTTATGCACTAATAATTGCTTTAATTATTAGGACTTTTTTATTTCAACCTTTTTATATACCTTCATCCTCAATGGAACCTAATTTATTAATTGGTGACAGGTTATTCGTTACAAAATATTCATATGGTTATAGTAGGCACTCTATTCCGTTTAGTCCAAAAATATATAATAAAAGAATATTTCAAAATGTGCCTAAAAGAGGTGATGTGATTGTTTTTAAAACTCCCGCTGATAATCGCACAGATTATATTAAGCGATTAATAGGTATACCAGGTGATAAAATTCAATTTATAAATGGTGAAATTTATTTAAATAAAAAAAAAATAAAGAGAGAAATTTTTAAAAATACATTTAAAATAAATTGCGGTGCCAATGTATATAAAATTAAAGCATATACAGAAACATTACCCAACGACACAACCTATAATTCAGTTTACCACGATTCTAATACTATTGTGAATACTGATCTATACACAGTTCCACCTAACCATTATTTTTTTATGGGAGATAATAGAGACTGCTCTAAAGATAGTAGATTTTTAAGTAGTGTAGGGTACGTTCATTTTAATAATTTGGTTGGCAAAGCTCAAATAATCTTTTTTTCTAACGATACTAAAAAAGGAAATATTTTACAATTTTGGAAATGGCATAAAAGTATACGTTTTGAAAGATTTATGAAAAAAATTAAATGAAAAATACAAGCAAAGTTGAAAAACAAATAAATTTAAAGTTTAAAAACAAGACTTATCTAGAGCATGCTTTAATACACAAAAGTTTTAATGAAAAAGTTAATAACGAAAAACTTGAATTTTTAGGCGACAGAGTAATTGGTTTAGTTTTATCAGAAAAACTTTATAAAATTTATCCAAAAGAAAACGAAGGTTCTCTTGATAAAAGATTTGCTAAATTAGTAAATAGAAAAACTTGTGCAAAAATTTCATGGTTAATGGGACTTAACTTATTTATAAAATTAGGCGACCAAAATAAAAAAATAACTGAAAAAGATGAAAAAATATTAAGTGATGCATGCGAATCTCTTATTGGTGCCATCTATCTTGATAAAGGATACGACGCAACAAAAGAATTTGTTTTAAAATTTTGGAAAAAAGAACTCAAAAAGTCTAACGTAACCATATTAGATTCAAAAACTATGCTTCAAGAATACTCTTTAAAAATGTATAAAAAATTACCTATTTATAAGGTAATTAGCAGCCAAGGACCTAAGCACAAACCAACATTTAAAATTTCAGTATTTATTAATAATTTAAAGGAAGCTTTTGGTAACGGTAGTTCTAAACAAAATGCTGAACAAAAAGCAGCTTTTAATTTTTTGAAAAAAAATAATATAAGTTAAATATGTATTGGAGAGATGAGGGTTATTTATTATCTAAAAATAGTTTTGATGAAAATTCTCTAATAATTGAAGCTTTTACTTTAAATCATGGAAAGTACAGCGGTGTTGTTTTTGGCGGATCATCAAGAAAACTTAAAAATGTGTTACAAATAGGAAATAAATTAGTACTTAATTTGAAGTCAAAAAGTGAAAATAGGATTGGGTATTTTACTGTCGAATTAGATAAACCAGTTTCACCAATGTACTTTCAAGATAAAAGAAAATCGATATCAATACTTGCTGCATCAAATATTTTAAAAATTTTACTACCCGAAAGGCAACTAAATAAAAAAATATACCATTCTTTTGAAAAGTTTATTGAAATGCTTAACTATAATAATTGGATTGAATATTATATTTTTTGGGAACTCCTTCTAGTTAAAGAGCTTGGTTATGAGATTAATTTTAATTACCAAAAAAATCATTTTGATAATTCAATAATCTCTATTTCAATCAATGGTAGGAATTTCAAAATACCAAAGATGTTAAGTGAACATAATGAAGTAAACAGAACTAATCTTCAAGTTAAAGAAGCATTATATTTCAACAGGAATTTACTTATGGAGTATTTTACTTTGCCAAATAAAATCAAATTTCCTTCTTTTAGATTTATTTTAGAAAAATATTTTAATTAATTTAAAATAAAAAACTACTTAAGCTTGTCAGCCACTTTATCTGCAAAGTATGTAACTATTGCACTAGCACCTGCTCTTTTAAAAGCTGCAAGACTTTCAATTATTGCATCTTCATTTAATAAATTATTATTAATACCATTTTTTATTAAGCTGTACTCACCAGAAACTTGATAAGCAAAAACAGGTATTTTAAAATTATCCTTTATCAATTTAATAATATCTAGGTAAGGCATGCCTGGCTTAACCATTACAAAATCAGCTCCTTCTTTTATATCTAAAGCAACTTCTTTAAGTGCTTCTTTAGAATTATAAAAATCCATTTGGTAATCTTTTTTGCTACTTTTTAGATTTTTTCTAGAACCAACTGCATCTCTAAAGGGTCCATAAAAGTTAGAAGCATATTTCACTGCATATGATAATATTTGAACTAATTTATGACCTTTTCTATCAAGTTCTTTTCTAATTTCACCAACTCTTCCATCCATCATGTCGGATGGGGCGATAACATCACAACCCATGTCAGCTTGCAAAATAGATTGTTTTACTAAAATTTTAATAGTTTCATCGTTGTCTACATAATTATTTCTTATTACTCCATCATGACCATGATTTGTGTATGGATCTAAAGCTACATCACACATAACGCCGATTTCAGTAAAATTTTTCTTAATTTTTCTTAACGCTTTACAAACTAGATTATTCTTATTTAAAGCTTCCTTTCCGAGTAAATCTTTTTTGCTTTCTGGTGTGTAAGGAAACAATGCTATCATTGGGATTTTTTTATTAATGGCTCTTTCAGCTAATCCCTCAATTTTATCAAGAGTATATCTATATACACCTGGCATAGAACTAATTGGTTCTTTGATGTTTTTACCTTCTCTAATAAATATAGGCCAAATTAAATCGTTTGATGATAAAGTGTTCTCTCTAACTAGTCTTCTAGACCAATTTTTTTTTCTATTTCTTCTCATTCGTGTTCCGGGATATGACCCTATACTTTTCATTTGATAATCATTCTCATTTCAATTTATAGTTTATATTATTACAAAATTAAATTCTATTGCGACAAATCCAGCCTATTATTTTTTTAAATATTGATTTAAAAGTAAAATATTGTAATACAATGGTAGAATGACTAATTCAAACGATTTTCATACTGTTCAAAATTTAGAATTCGATGTTTCTAAGCTTAAGAAAGCTTTAGTAGAAGTATTAAAAATGAAAAACTACGATACAGCAAATGGAATAAAAAACTTCGCAGCCATCTGTTTAAATCAAATTCCTGGAAATCCCGATTCAATAAAAGGAAATTTTGCAAGAGGTGTCTATTGGACTAAACCAGACCAATCTGGAAAAGAAGTTGTTAGAGATCAAACTTTAGATGAAACTTTGTATACAGAATTCGTTAAAGATTTTGAAAAAACATATTTTAAAGAAGTTTATGATAAATTAAAATCTAAGTTTAAATTAGGAAGAGTTAGAATTTTATTAAAAGAGCCTAGATCTACATTAAGCTGGCACAGAGACCCAGAACCAAGACTTCATATACCGATCATAACTAATCCTGGTTGCTTAATGGTCATTGAAAATGAAGCTAAACACCTACCTGCCAATGGTTCAGCTTATATCACTAACAACATCAAGTATCATAATGCTTTTAACGGTGGTGAAGAAAATAGAGTTCATTTAGTCGCTTGTTTGACTGATTATAAGTTTCATTAATTATAAAAAATAATAATCATAATATTGTAGTGTAAATTGTAATATTATATATATATAGTGATTTTTGCTATTAACCGTGTCATTAAATAAAAATATAAAAATAAATAAAATTTTAATAGCATCTGATCATGCTGGTTATAAATTAAAGGAGTTAATTAAAAAATTTCTAAAAAAAAATAGAAAAAATTTTTTGGATCTTGGAACAAAAAACACTGACCCTGTGGATTACCCTGATTTTGCTCACCTTTTATCTAAAAAAATAAAAAATAGTAAAAATCAATTTGGAGTTTTAATTTGTGGATCTGGAATAGGAATGTCTATGGCTGCAAATAGGCACAAAAATATTAGAGCTGCATTATGTAATAACATTAAATCAGCTAAATTAAGCAGGAAACACAATAATGCTAATGTAATTACTATAGGTGCTAGATTGACTAAAAAAAATATTGCCCTAAAATGTGTTAGTATTTTTTTACAAACTAATTTTGAAGGTGGCCGTCACGCGAAGAGAGTTAAAAAAATTTAAATTTTATGACTAAATTAAACAATTATAATTCAGAAAGTTACCAAAACTTTTTTGATAATAATTTATCTTCAGCTGATCCAGATTTATATAGTTCAATTAAACTTGAGTTAGAAAGACAACAGCAACATATTGAATTAATAGCATCTGAAAATATTGTTTCAAAAGCTGTACTAGATGCTCAGGGATCAATCATGACTAATAAGTATGCCGAAGGTTATCCTTCTAAAAGATATTACGGCGGTTGTGAATTTGTAGATAGAGCAGAAAATTTAGCTATTGAAAGAGTAAAAAAATTATTTAATTCAAAATATGCAAATGTTCAGCCTCATTCTGGAGCCCAAGCTAATGGAGCTGTTTATCTTGCTCTCTTAAATCCTGGGGACACTATACTTGGTATGAGTTTAAATTCAGGTGGACATCTAACGCATGGAGCTAAAGTTTCAATTTCAGGTAAATGGCTTAAATCATTTCATTACGAAGTTAACAAGGAAAATGGATTAATTGATTACGATCAAGTAAAAAAATTATCTGAAGAACATAAACCAAAAATAATTATTGCAGGAGGAAGTGCATATTCTAGGATAATTGATTTTAAAAAGTTTAGAGAAATAGCTGATAAAGTAAATGCTTATCTTATGGTTGATATGGCACATTTCTCAGGCCTTGTAGCAGGAAAAGGATACCCTAATCCTATTGAATATGCTGATGTAGTAACATCAACAACTCACAAAGTGCTCAGAGGAGCAAGAGGTGGTATTATTTTAACTAATAGAGAAGATTTAATTAAAAAAATTAATTCTGCGGTATTTCCTGGTTA
>Ga0114997_10002190_pt1 | contig 15863 bp, 14 predicted proteins | sample ArcticOcean_MG_C_2_FD_87045 | JGI IMG/M metagenome (GOLD analysis project Ga0114997, IMG submission 87045) | Marine microbial communities from western Arctic Ocean - ArcticOcean_MG_CB4_136 | ecosystem: Environmental > Aquatic > Marine > Oceanic | place: Arctic Ocean: Canada Basin | collected... | reverse complement strand
ATTTTAAGTATTGTAATGTGGTATGTGGCTTTTTTTCTTTACAAAAAAGGTTATAAAATTAAGTCTTAAAACATGAGTGCTTTAGCAAAAAATTATAATAGAAGAAAAATTTCATTTAAAAGTGGGAAAGGAAGCTTTCTATATTCAACCAAGGGAAAAAAATATTTAGATTTTGTGCAAGGGATTGCAGTTAATTCTTTAGGACACGCTAACCCACATTTAATAAAAGCAATAAACACACAATCCAAAAAACTTTGGCATGTATCTAATGCATTTATAATTCCAGAAGGAGAAAGATTGGCCAAAAGATTAGCTAAAAAAACTTTTGCTGATTTTATTATCTTTCAAAATAGTGGAACAGAAGCAACAGAAGCAGCAATTAAAGCTGCAAGAAGATATTTTTATTCTATAGGCCAGCCAAAAAAAAATAGGATTCTTTGTATTAAAAACTCATTCCACGGAAGAACATTGGCTACAATCTATGCAAGTGGATCAAAAAAAATGACAGAAGGTTTTGGTCCAGCAGTTGACGGATTTGATCATTTTGAATTTGGAAATCATAAAGCTTTAAAAAAAGCTATAACAAGTAAAACAGCAGCAATTATGATTGAAACTATTATGGGAGAAGGAGGAATTAAAGTTATTCCAGACTGGTGCTTAAAGGGATTAAGAAAAATCTGCAATGAGAAAAAAATTTTATTAATTTTAGATGAGGTTCAATGTGGAATTGGAAGATCTGGAAATTTTTTTGCTTTCGAAAGGTCAAAAGTTAAACCTGATATCGTTCCAATAGCAAAAGGTATTGGTGGAGGCTTCCCACTTGGGGCAGTTTTAATGAATAAAAGAGTAGCATCTGGAATGACCGCTGGAACACATGGCTCAACATTTGGTGGAAATCCATTGGCAATGTCTGTAGGAAATGCAGTTTTAGACCAAATATTTAAAAAAGGATTTCTTACTAATGTTAAAAAGATGTCAAAATATTTTCATTCTGAATTGAATAGATTAAAGAAAGAGTTTCCAAAGATAGTTAAAGAAGTAAGAGGTGTTGGATTGTTAATTGGATTACAGCTGCATAATGATCAAACAAAATTTATTCAAAAATTAATGGACAATAAATTATTGACAATTAGAGCTGCAGAAAATGTTATAAGAATATTGCCTCCACTTAATGTTAGAAAACAAGAAATAGACCTATCTATAAAGATAATCAGAAAAGTTTGCTTAACACAAAAATAAAGATGAATCATTTTATCACACTTAAAGACATACCTGCGATAGACCTTAGAAGAATTGTAACTGACGCAAAAAAAAGAAAAGATAAAAGAAAAAAATTTAGCACTCTTGAGGTTGATAAAGATAAGCCTTTAAAAGGAAAATTACTTATTCAAATGTTTGAAAAATCAAGCCTTAGAACAAGACTAAGTTTCTACCTTGCAATAAAACAATTAGGAGGTGGAACCATAACACTTAGAACAAATGAGCTGCACCTTGGAAAAGGAGGGGAAAGTTTGGCTGATACAGCAAGAATTTTATCAACTTATGGTGATGGCTTTATGTTGAGAGCTGATAGCGATAAAAAAATAAAGGATTTTAGTAAATATTTAACAATACCTATTATCAATGGATTGAGCCCATCATCTCACCCAACGCAAGTTTTGTCAGATGTTTTTACAGTGGAAGAAATTAAAAAAAAGCCTATTTCAAAATTAAATATTTGCTGGATTGGAGATTCAAATAATGTTCTAAATAGTCTAATAGCAGCATCTGTTAAGTTTTCTTTTAGACTAAGTATTGGTTGTCCTAAAAATTATGAGCCTAAAAAATTTGTACTAGATTGGGTAAAAAAGAATAAAAGAAAAATTAATATTTATAATGATGCTAAAAAAGCAGTAAAAAATTCTGATGTCATCTTTTCAGATAAAGTTATTTCTTTAAATGATAAAGTTAATAAAAATAAAAAGATTAAAGATTTTAAGAATTTTCAAATTAACTCAGAGTTAATGAGTTTTGCTAAAAAAGACACAACATTTTTACATTGTTTACCCAGAGGCACAGAAGTATCGAGTGAAGTTTTTTTGGGAAAAAATTCAAAGGTTTGGCTACAAGCACTTAATAGAGTGCATGTTCAAAAGAGTATTTTATTATATTGCTTTAATAAGTTAAGGTAGCAACTTAGGATTATCGCTGTTTTGATTTAAGTATTTAATTACAGAAGCTCTGTCTTTCTCTTTTCTTAAACCAGCGTAAGACATTTTAGTTCCCTTTAAATAAGTAGCTGGTTTTATTAAAAATCCGTTTAATTCTTCAAAGGTCCATTCTTTACTATATGAAGCTAAAGCTTTAGAATATTTATAATTAGCTACAGAGCCAACTTTTCTTCCAACTACATTATATAGTGCAGGGCCAATTTTATTTGAGCCACCTTTAGCAATTGAATGACATGCTGCACATTTTTTAAATATAACTTCACCAGTTTCAGCATCACCTAGAGCCATCACAGCCATTATATCAATTTTTTCCTCAACTTTTGTAGATTGAGATGTATCTGATGTTAATTTACTTTCGACTTCAACTTTATATCCAGGATTTTTTGGTTTTTTAACGTGAAAGGCGACGTCTGCAATTTTTCCTAAACCAATTACAAGTAGTGCAACCATTAAGATTGCAGCAATGATTTTATTTAATTCAAATGAATCCATTTTAATATTATTATTTTGGACATATAACATGATAATTAAAAAATTACTTAATTTTTTTAATTTTTAACTTTGCGTCTGATAGACGCATAAATTTGATAATTTTATAATGGCTAAAACATTAATATTAATCCCATCAAGAATGGCAGCAACTAGATTGCCAGGTAAACCACTCTTAAAAATTAATAATTTATCGATAGTTTCTCATGTTTTTAAAAGAGCTCTAGAGGCAAACATAGGTGAAGTTGTAGTTGCAACTGAAGATCAGGAGATATTAGAAGATGTTTTCAAAAATGGAGGCAAGGCAGTTCTGACTCAGAACAATCATAAAACAGGTACAGATAGAATTTTTGAGGCATATAAAAAACTCAATATAAAGAATATTGATTATATATTAAACCTACAAGGAGATGAACCAGGAATTAATAAAGATGACATTATTAATCTAAACAACCTAATGATTAAGAATAAATTGGAGATTGGAACATTGGCTGCAAAAATTCAAAATGATAAAATGCTAGCTGATGAAAATGTAGTTAAGGTTATTACAGAAAATAAGTTAGAAGAAAATAATTTTCCTAAGGCCTTAAATTTTACTAGAGAAAATATATCAATAAGTAATCAAAATATTTATCACCATATTGGAATCTACTCATATAAAGTTAACATATTAGAAAAGTTTGTTAATATGGAGCAGACAAATAATGAGAAGGAAAGTAAATTAGAACAATTAAGAGCCCTTGATAACAACTTAAAAATAAATGTAGCTTTAGCAAAATCTTCTCCGGTAGGAGTTGATACAGAAGAAGATTATCTAGCTATAAAAAAAATTATGGAATATAAAATATAAAATGAGTAAAATTTATTTTCAAGGGACCTTTGGCGCCTATTCTCATATAGCAGCACTTGAAGTCGACTCTAATGCAGAAATTATACCTTGTAAGACTTTTGATGAATGTTTTTTAAAAGCATCACTAGAAAATGATACAAGAATAGTAATACCTGAGTCAAATCGTATTACAGGGAATATTGGGATAGAATATTTAATCTTCAAATATAGATTAAATATATATGCAGAACACTTCCTAAAAATTGAACATAATTTACTGGGACAGCAGGGGAGTAATATAAGTGATATAAAGAATGTTTATTCTCACGCACAAGCTTTATCTCAGTGTTCAGATTTTATTAAGAAAAATAAATTAGTCGAACACATCAGAGCAGACACAGCAGGTTCTGCAGAAGCAATTTCACAAAATAAAATTAAAAGTGAAGCTGCAATTGCCTCATCACTAAGTGCTAAAACTTATAAACTTAAAATAATTGCATCCAATATCGAAAATGAAATTAGCAATGCAACTAGATTTTTAGTTATGGGAAAAAAAATCTCACAACCAGATTTTGGTAATAAAAAATATATAACATCATTTTTATTTAAATTAAAAAGTAAACCTGCCGCTCTTTATCAGTCACTGGGTGGATTCGCCATCAATGGTGTCAATCTAACAAAACTTCAGAGTTATCCTGAACAAAACTCCTTTGAGTCATATTTTTTCCTGTGTGATTTGGATGGGCACATAGAAAACCTGAAAGTTCAAAAATCTTTAGAAGAATTGGGACTTCATTGTCAAGATTTTCACGTGTTAGGTGTTTTTGAGGCTGATAAATTTAGAGAAAAATAATGAATAAACTTTTCTTGTAGATTGGAAAACATTACTGCTATAATAATGTTGGAGGCTAGAGGTGAATATTGCTTAAACCCGACCAGATCTTAACAGAAGCAGTCGTAGAGACAGTTTTTCAGGTTCTAGTCTCCTTATAAAAATGAACATAAATACAAAAGTTTTAGCATTAAAATACAGGCCTCAAATATTTGAGGACCTTATTGGTCAAGATGTGGTTGCTGAAACAATAATCAATTCAATTAAAGCAAATAAAGTACCTAATGCTTACCTTTTTACAGGGATAAGAGGAATTGGAAAAACGACTACGGCAAGAATAGTTGCCAAATCATTAAATTGTTCTAACGGAATAGACAACCTTTGCAAAGCTGACCTTTGTGATAATTGTATGGCCATTTCAAACTCAAACCATATTGATGTATTGGAAATGGATGCTGCAAGCAAAACAGGCGTCGATGACGTAAGAGATCTTATTGAATTTTCAAGATATGGGCCAACAACTGCTAAATACAAAATATTTATAATTGATGAAGTGCACATGCTTAGTAAACAAGCGTTTAACGCACTATTAAAAACCTTAGAAGAACCACCTGAATATTTAAAGTTTATTTTTGCAACTACAGAAATAAAAAAAATTCCAGTCACAGTAGTATCACGTTGTCAGAGATTTGATTTGTCTAGGATTAAATCATTAGAATTATTTAATTTTATAAAAAAAATTAAAGATAAGGAAAATGGGAATGCATCTGATGATGCTCTTAAATTAATTGTCAAAATTTCAGAAGGATCTGTAAGGGATGCATTGTCTTTATTAGATAGGGCACTACTTACACTTGATAAAGATAAGGAATTAGATATATCAGCTGCTCAAAAGATATTTGGTTATTTTGATAAATCACAATTAATTAATTTATTTCAGCTTATATTTGAAGGAAAAGAAACGGAAGTACTAAATACCTATAGAGAAATTTATAATCAAGGAGTTGAGCCCAAGATTTTTATAAATGATTTTTTAGAACTTTTATATTATTTTAAAAATATCGATTCCTTAAATATTAATGGGACAAACTTTTTATTAAATGATGATGAGTTTATTAAAATCAAAGAAATTACAAAAAATATTACTAATGAAACTCTAATATTATTTTGGCAGTTCACTATTAAAACATTAGAGGAGTTAGATCTAGTTTCTAATCAACATTTATCAATGGAAATGTTTTTAATTAGGCTAATCCATTTAAAAAGTATTAAGAATATTTCTAATACAAGTTATAAAAATACACCAGTAGACAATGAAAACATTAAACAAACATCCCTCTCACAGAGAAAAAAGGAGGATGACATATCCGAAATAAAGGATAAGGCAGAAACTATTGGCCAAATGAAAAATATTGTTCAAGAAGAAAATATAAAAATTAAAGATAAAAAGACAATCGATACACAGGCTAATCTTATAAACTCTTTTAATGATTTATTGGAAATATGCACTTTAAAAAAAGAGATCAAACTAAAATATGAATTAGAAAAAAATGTAAACCTTGTTAGTTTTGAAAATCAAAGAATTGAAATTTCTTTTAATGAGGATTTAGATAAAGATTTTATTAAGGATTTATCTTTAAAGCTTTACGAATGGACTAACAATAGGTGGATAATTACACTTAGTAAAACTAGAGGCCAACCATCAAGAAAAGAAGAGGAAATAAATTTAAAAAAAAGATTAATAGAAGGAGTTAAAAATTCTTTAATTTATAAAGATGTTTTAGAAAGATTCCCAGATGCAGAGTTGGTGGACATTAAAACAATTAAAAAAGAAAATAAAAATGACTGATTTTACAAAAATTCTAGATAAAGCCAAAGAATTAGAGTTGAAAATGAAAGAAAGTCAGAAAAAAATTAAAAATATTCAAGTTGAGGGAACTTCGGGGTCTAACTCTGTAAGAGTAACGTTAAATGGTGAAAATGAAATGCTTAAAATCAATTTATCAGACGAAGTAATGAAAGAAAAAAAAATTATAATAGAAGACTTGATCGTAGCGGCACACAATAATGCCAAATCTGAATTAAAGTCAAAAACTTCTGAAGAAATTTCAAAATCTACAAGTGGATTTGGTATTCCAGGTTTTAAATGGCCACTATAATCAGATGCAAAATATTATTGAAATAGAAGAATTAATTAAATTAATTGCCAAGCTTCCAGGGTTAGGTCCAAAATCTGCAAAAAGAATTGTATTAAAACTTATTAATAATAGAGACGAGTTAGTTAAACCAATGGCTAATACTTTAGCTAAAGTTTATAAAAATGTTATTAGATGTCAGTCTTGTGGTACATTAAAATCAAACACCTTAGGGTGCAGTAACTGTGAGAATACTCATAAAAAATATAGCAAAATATGCGTAGTTGAGGATATTGCTGATCAATGGTCTATTGAAAATTCAAATATATACAAAGGTTATTTTCATATTCTTGGTGGAACAATTTCATCACCGGGTCATCGAAAAGAGGATCTCTTAATTAATTCTTTAGTTGAAAGAGTTGTTAAAGATAATATTGAGGAAGTGATACTAGCAACTAGTGCAACAGTAGAAGGTCAAACTACAGCTTATTATATTCAAGATAGTCTTAAAAAAACAAATACAAAAGTTACAAAACTCGCTCAAGGTTTACCAGTAGGTGGTGAAATAGAAAACCTAGATGATGGAACTTTATACTCAGCTTTTAAAAATAGAACTGGAATAAAAACGAGTTCTGATTAGTTTTTTTTTATTAATCTATTTAAATGTAAAAGTGGTTCGGTATAACCAGAAGGCTGTGATCTACCGTGAAAAACTAAATCACAAGCAGCTTTGAAAGCAATTGATTTATCAAAATTAGGTGACATGTTTTGATATAATTTGTCACTTTTATTTTGTTCATCAACAACTTTCGCCATTTTTTTCATTATTTCTAGAACCTGTTTGCTTGTACATATTCCATGATGAATCCAATTAGCTATATGTTGAGAAGAGATCCTCAAAGTAGCTCTATCTTCCATTAAACCAACGTTATTAATATCAGGCACCTTAGAACAGCCTACTCCTTGATCAATCCATCTTACCACATAACCTAAAAGGGTTTGTGAAGAATTAGAAATTTCAGAATCAATTTCTTCAATAGACCAGTTTGGCCTATCTGCTACTGGTATCGTTAAAAGATCATCTAATTTTGCTTTCTCTCTATTTTGTAATTCTTTTTGTTTCTCAAAAATATTGATTTCATGATAATGAAGTGCATGAAGTGCTGCTGCTGTCGGTGAAGGCACCCAAGCACAATTTGCTCCAGCATTCAAATGACCTGTTTTTTGCTCCATCATTTCTTTCATTCTATCTGGCATAGCCCACATTCCTTTACCAATTTGAGCTTTACCTGAAAGACCACATTGAAGACCTATATCGACGTTATTATTTTCATATGCCTCAATCCATTTAGAGGATTTCATATCACCTTTTTTAATCATAGGGCCAGCCTCCATAGAGGTATGCATTTCATCTCCAGTTCTATCCAGAAACCCAGTGTTAATAAAAAATACTCTATTCTCAAGGGTTCTAATACACTCCTTTAAGTTTGAAGAAGTTCTTCTTTCTTCATCCATGATACCAATTTTACAAGTATATTTTTCTAATTCTAAAACTTCTTCAACTTTGGTGAAAATTAAATCTGTAAACAATGTTTCATCAGGACCATGCATTTTTGGTTTTACAATATAAATGGAACCAGTTCTTGAATTACCTTTTCGTTTTATATCATGAAGACATGCAGCTGAAGTTATAAAAGCATCCATAATACCTTCTGGTATTTCAGAGCCATCTTTTAATATAATCGCAGGGTTTGTCATAAGATGTCCAACATTTCTTACTAGCAACAAACTTCTTCCATGTAATTTTAAGCTCTTTCCATCTTTAGAAATATAGCTTCTGTCAGAATTTAATTTACGTTCATAAGTTTTTCCATTTTTTTCAAATATAGATTTTAAATCACCCCTCATTAAACCAAGCCAATTTCTGTAACAAATAATCTTATCTTCAGCATCAACTGCAGCAACACTATCTTCGTTATCACAAATAGTTGAAACTGCTGCCTCAACAATAATATCACTAATGTTAGCAGGGTCTTGCTGGGCACTGAAAGCTTTTGGATCCACAAGTATCTCTATGTGTAGATTGTTATTTTTAAGAATTATTGCAGAAGGATTATTACCCTCTCCTCTGTGACCAATAAATTTATTTTTACTTTTTAGGAATGTCTCAACACTGTCTTTCAATATAATAAGAGAACCATTATTAACCTTAAACCCTGTAATTTTATTCCAACTCAAATCTTCTAGTGGAAAATATTTTTGTAAAAAATCTCTTCCATATTTTATGACCATTTCTCCTCTTAAGGGGTCATATCTCTGTGAAGTACTATCTTCGGACTGCTCAATTATATCGGTACCATATAAACTGTCATACAAACTCATCCATCTTGCATTAGCTGCATTAAGAGCATATCGCTCATTCATGATTGGAACCACCAGTTGAGGTCCTGCAATGCTAGTTATTTCTTCATCAACATTTTTGGTTTTAATTTTAAAGTCATGTCCAACTTCTTTTAAATAACCAATTTCTTTCAAAAATTTTGTATATTCTGCTAGGTTGATTTCGTTACTCCTATTCTTAATATGCCAAGCATCTATTTGTTTTTGTAAAACTTCTCTAATTTGAATTAATTCTTTATTCTTAGGAGCTAGTTCATGAACTACTCTGTCAAAGCCTTCCCAAAATTTTTTAGAAGAGATATCTGTATTTTTAAGCAACTCTTCATTAATAAAATTTAGTAATTCTGTGGAAACTGATAGGTTGTGGATTTTTGTATATTTATTTTTCATAGCACTCATATTTAACCCCATCTGTATGTTTGCCTGAGAGTTTTGCTCCATCGGCGAGATTAAATCTCTTTCCAGAGTGTTATGTTTAATATTGGTCCTTTTGCCTGAGAGTTTCCGGGGTGGTTGCTCCTTCGGCGCTATAAAACGTATAGTCTCTCCCAATAAATTAATATTAAAACCTAAACTGAGCTAAGTCAAATATTAAATAAACACAGCAATTACCTCTGTATCAATATTAATTATTTAAATCATTTTATTGCCTTTTTTGATAATTAATTATTAATTAAATATTTATATGAAAAATTATTTAAACTTCGAAACTGAAATTAAAAATTTAGAAATTGAAATAGAAAAACTAAAAGATCCGTATAATCAAGAGGGCCTCTCGGAAGTAGATACAAAACAAATTTCTGAATCGCAGAAAGAGATTGATAAAAAATTAAAGGAAATTTATTCTAACCTAGATCCATGGCAAACAACTTTAGTTGCAAGACACGAGGATAGGCCAAAAACAAAATTTTTTATAGATAATTTATTTAAGGATTTTATCCCATTATCAGGAGATAGATTTTATGGTGAGGATAAATCGGTTATTGCAGGTTTTGCAAAATTTAATGAAAAATCAGTTTTAGTTATAGGACAAGAAAAGGGTGACAGTCTTGAAACTAGGATTAAAAGAAATTTTGGAATGATGAGACCTGAGGGTTATAGAAAAACCATAAGGTTAATGAAACTTGCAGATAAATTTAATATACCAATAATTTCTTTTATAGATACGCCAGGAGCATATCCAGGAGTAGGAGCTGAGGAGAGAGGTCAAGCAGAGGCAATTGCAAAATCAATAGAGTGTTGCATGTCGTTGAGCGTTCCAACATTTGCGATTATTATTGGTGAAGGTGGCTCAGGAGGAGCAATAGCATTAGCATCAGCCAATAAAGTGACTATGTTAGAAAATTCAATTTACTCAGTAATATCACCAGAAGGATGTGCCACAATTTTATGGAGAGATCCTAAAAAAACGCTTGATGCTGCAAGAGCAATGAAATTATCATCAAAAGATCTTTTAGATTTAAAGATAATTGATGAAATTATTGATGAACCAGTCGGAGGAGCTCACAGAGATAGAGATCTAATTTTAAACAATGTTAGAAAATCAATTGAAAATAGTTTAAATGAGTTTCTTAATATGAATGGTGATGAAATTTTTAATCAAAGAAAAAATAAATTTTTAACAATTGGAAGAAATAAAGGGTTTATTAGCCAACTAGATGATTTGAGTACACTAAGCATGAAAAAAAATAAGATTAACGTTTTTATTGAAAGTTTTTTTAAATCTAAGATTAATTTGATATTTTTTTTTGTAGTAACAGCTTTGTTAAGCTATTGGATATTTTTTTTATAAGGCACCACAACAGTTTTTAAATTTTTTACCTGTGGCCTCACATTTTTCATTTCTTGAAACTTTTTTACCTTTTTTTTGAATTAATAAACATTTGGGATTATTAGAAATTTCAACTTTATTTTTTTTTAAATCAGTACTCTCCACAACTTCCTCTTGAACGATCTTTAAGTTTATCAAAATTGTTACAAAATCAATTTTTAACTTATTCAATAAGCTCTCAAAAAGATGAAAAGCCTCTTTTTTATATTCAATTAAAGGATCTCTTTGTCCGTAAGATCTAAGCCCAATAACCTGTCTTAATTGCTCAAGATACTGAATATGTGACTTCCAGTTCAAATCAATACATTGAAGAAAAATTCTCTTTTCAATTTCTTTTGCCCTGTCTTCATTTAATAATTTTATTCTCTTATTTCTAGCTTCTAAAAATCTAGAATTAATTTTTTCAATAAAATCTTGATTCTTTAAATTTATTAAATTTTTAAACTCTTGTTCATCAACACTTTTTCCAAGTAAAATTTTTAATTGGTTTGTAAATTCACTACTTTTATTTTTTGATAACCCTTCCTTTTTTAGATTCATTAAATGAGATATAATTTCAGACATAAATTCATCCGAATAGCCAAAAACTTTCTCGCTATTCATTACATTGTTTCTTTGAGAAAAAATCACGTGTCTTTGATCATTTAAAACATCATCAAATTTTAATAGATTTTTTCTTATATCAAAATTTCTTGCCTCAACTTTTTGTTGTGCTCTTTCAAGAGCTTTATTAATCCAAGGATGATCGATACTTTCTCCATCTTTTAGGCCAAGTTTTTGAAGGATATTATTCATGGATTCGGAGCCAAAAATCCTCATTAAATCATCCTCTAAACTAACAAAAAAAATTGAGCTTCCTGCATCTCCTTGGCGACCAGACCTTCCTCTTGCTTGATTATCAACCCTTCGAGATTCCATTCTTTCAGTACCAATTACAAATAAACCACCTAGTAATTTTATTTTATCCTTGTTAATAGAAAGCTCTTCATCAGCCTGACTACCCTTTTTACCACCTAGTTGAATATCAACACCTCTTCCAGAGATACTTGTTGTAATTATCACAGAGTTTAATTTTCCAGCATTGGCAATAATTTCTGCTTCATTTTCATGATTTTTTGCATTTAAAACAACATGGCTTACCTTTGCTTCATCCAATAATTTTGAATAAATTTCAGATTTATTAATACTAGAAGTAAAAACTAAAATTGGCTGACCTTGCTTCTGACATTGCAAAACTTTCTCAATTATAGCTTTATTTTTTTCTACTTCAGTTCTAAAAATTTGATCATTCCAATCTATTCTAATCATTTTCTTATTTGTAGGAATGATAATTACATCTAAACTATATATTTCATAAAATTCGGCAGCCTCTGTTGCGGCTGTTCCCGTACATCCTGAAATTTTATCATAAAGTTTAAAATAATTTTGATAAGTTATTGATGCTAGGGTTTGATTTTCAGCCTGCACATCTATTTGTTCTTTAGCTTCAAGTGCCTGATGAAGGCCATCTCCGAATCTTCTTCCTTCTAAGATTCTGCCAGTAAGGTCATCAATAATTTTTAAAACTCCATCTTTGACAATATAATCTTTACCTTTTTCAAATAGATGGTTTGCCTTTAAAGATTGATTAACATGATGAACAAGGCTTAAATTTTCAGGATCATAAAAATTATTATTTTTAAGAATACCTGCGTTTGAAAATAAGTTTTCAACTTTATTTATACCTTCATTAGTGAGTAGTATATTTTTATCTTTTTCATCAATTTCATAATGCTCTGGATGTAATAATTTGACCAGTTTATTGATTGCAAGATACTGGTCTGTTTTATCTTCAGCTACACCAGAAATTACCAATGGGGTTCTTGCTTCATCAATTAGGCAAGAATCTATTTCATCAACGATTGTAAAAATATGTCCTCTTTGAACCATTTGTTCTTTAGAGAATTTCATATTATCTCTTAGATAATCAAATCCAAGTTCACTATTCGTTGCATACGTAATATCAAAATTATAATTCTTTTTTCTATCATCATCATCTTGATCGTTATTTATATATCCAGAACTTAAACCTAAAAATTTATAGATCTCACCCATTTCTTCTGAATCTCTTTTAGCCAAATAATCATTAACAGTAACAATGTGAACACCTTTACCAACTAGAGCATTTAAGTAGGCAGCAAGAGTGATGGTTAGAGTTTTCCCTTCACCAGTTCTCATTTCTGCAATCTTTCCTTCATGCAGAACAACTCCACCAATTATTTGGACATCATAGTGTCTCTCATTTCTTGTTCTTTTAGATGCCTCCCTTACAAGGGCAAAAGCTTCTGGTAACAAGTTATCAATATCAGTGCCTTGAATAAGTTGATTTTTTAATTCAAGAGTTCTCTTTGGAAAATATTCATTTGAAAATTCTTTAATCTTATCCTCAAAAGAGTTGACTTTTTCGACAATCCTTGCAATTTTATCAAGTTCTTTTTGATTACTAGATTTGATGAATTTTGAAAGGAAATTTAAAGGGCTAAACATCTGATGTACTTGGTATATTAATTAATTATAGCTTTTAATATAAGTATTAAATAAACATTTTAAATAGCATGGCAATTAACTTTAAAAATTTTATTAATCCTCTACCGTCTAAGTCAAAAATGAGTGACTTTCAAGACTTAGATCATATTGATGGAGTTTCAATCTCTATTACATCTGCAAATTTGTACGATAAGTCAAGAGATGATTTGGTTATGTTCTATTTTAGACATGGAGCAAACTATGCCTCTGTTTATACTCAATCAAAAATAGTTTCAGAAAATATCAAATGGAACCTGAATGTAAAATGTAAGAAAATAAAATCTCTTATTATTAACACTCGAAATGCTAACGCATTTACTGGTCCAGACGGCTATAAAGGTCTAAAAGAAATAGCAGACGAAACTTCACTGCAGCTTTCTAAAAAACAAAAAGAAGATGAGGATTATCCAAAAAATATACTACCTAATGAAATTCTTTTTGGTTGCACAGGAACAATTGGTGAAAAATATCCAACTCAAAAAATAAAAAAAAGTATTCCAAAATTAATTGATGGAATTAAGTACACGCAAAGTAAGCTGATTTGGATGAAGGCTGCATTAGGCATAATGACAACTGATTTAAAACCAAAACTTGCTATGGAAGAATGCAACATAGGAAATAAAAAAGTAAAAATTTATGGAATTGCAAAAGGGTCAGGAATGATTTTTCCGAACATGGCAACAACATTAGGTTATGTTTTTACAGATGCAGATCTTTCAAATGATATTTTAAATGAACTACTTAAAAAAAGTATTGAAACAACTTTTAATGCAATCACGTGTGATGGAGACACGAGTACAAATGATATGGTTTCAATTTTTTCAACAGGTAAAATCAAAAACACAAAAATTAAAAATATTAATGATAAAAAAATAAAAAATTTTAGTGATGCGTTACACTCAGTTTTATTAAATTTATCAAAAAGAGTAGTAGCTGATGGTGAAGGAGCTAGTAAATTTATAACAATCAACGTCATGAAATCAAAGAATGAAAAAGATGCAAAAAAGGTTGCCTTCTCAATTGCTAATTCACTTCTTGTTAAAACTGCTATTGCTGGTGAAGATCCAAATTGGGGTAGAATAATAATGGCTATTGGTAAATCAGGAGTAAATATAAATTTAAAAAAGCTATCAATCAATTTTGGAAATATTAAAGTTATAGACAAGGGACAACTTGTGAATAATTATAAAGAAAGTGAAGTTGCAAATTATATGAAAGATCAAACAATAGATATTTCAATAAGTCTAAATATGGGCTTAAAAAAATTCACTGCGTATACTATGGATTTAACCAAAAAGTATATTGAGATTAATGCTGATTACAGAAGTTAATAGATTGTTGAATTAACTTTATTCATTATTATCTATGACCAATGATTTTATATAAACTAATTTGTAAAGATTGTAAGATTTCTTTTGATAGTTGGTTTTCTTCATCTAGAGAGTATGAAAAATTAAAAAAAAAAAAATTCCTTAATTGTCATGTCTGTAATTCTCTAAATATTGAGAAAACTTTAATGTCACCAAGCATTTTTAGATCCAAAAATAATACTAAAATTAATAATAAAAATTTAAAATATAGAAATATCAAAAAAACAATATCAGAATATCAAAATTTTATAAAAAAAAATTTTGATTACGTTGGTGAAAATTTTGCTTACGAGGCAAGATCCATACATTATAAAAATAAAAAAGCTTCTAAAGGAATCTATGGTACAGCCACCAAAGATGATCTTAAAGAGTTAAAAGAAGAAGGTATAGAAGCAGAGATGATACCTTGGTTAAAAAATACTACAAATTAATTTTTTACAAACTTAGTTATATAATTAATGGAAGTGTCACCACTCATTTTCCAGCTATCATCTAATATATTAAACTTCATACCATCTAATTTTTTTAATATTAAGTTATTTTCTTTTGAAATATTTATTAAATCATCAGGTTTTACAAATTTTTCCCAATCGTGAGTTCCTATTGGCAGCCACTTTAAAATGTATTCAGCCCCTATTATTGCAAACATGTATGATTTTAATGTTTTATTTAAAGTTGCCACAAACATTACACCATTCTTTCTTAATAATTTTGAACTTTCTTTAATAAAAAAATTTACATCCTCAACATGTTCAATTATTTCCATATTCAAAATCACATCAAATTTTATTTTAGTTTTTAGCTTTTCAGGTGAAGCTACTTTATAATCAATTTTAAGTTTATTTTTTTTTGCATGAAATTTTGCAACTTCAATATTTTTTTTCGATGCATCTATTCCAACAACACTTGCCCCAAGTCTAGTCATAGGTTCTGATAACAATCCACCACCACACCCAATATCTAATATCTTAATATTTTTAAATGGTTTACTTGAAGTCTTAATATTAAAATCTTTAATGATATTATCTTTTATATACTTAATTCTTATAGGGTTAAAATTATGTAATGGTTTGAATTTTCCATTAGGATTCCACCATTCTTCAGCAATTCTAGAAAATTTTTCTATTTCTTTTTTATTTATTGAATTCATAATAGATCACTTGTGGACATAACAATTAAGATGTATTTTATCAAATATAAAT